>Ga0307991_1000863_pt1 | contig 21954 bp, 12 predicted proteins | sample EllFjometagen131_FD_203146 | JGI IMG/M metagenome (GOLD analysis project Ga0307991, IMG submission 203146) | Marine microbial communities from Ellis Fjord, Antarctic Ocean - #131 | ecosystem: Environmental > Aquatic > Marine > Unclassified | place: Southern Ocean | collected 2014-10-08 | reverse complement strand
AATTGACAGAAACTTTGTTCAAATTGACGGTAAAAATAAAGATGTTATGGAGATTGAACCTTTAGCTGACAAATGGAATTCTTTCGGTTGGAATGTTATTAATTGCGATGGAAATAATATTTCTGAACTTATTGACGCATATAATTCAGCTATAAACTTTAAAGATAAACCATCGGTGATTATTGCCAAAACTCTTATGGGAAAAGGAATAAAAAGCATTGAAGATAATTATAAATGGCATGGAAAAGCTCCAACAAAAGAACAAGTTGTTGATTTTGTGAAAGAAATTTCCGAATAAAAATTATTACAAATATTGATTTTAGAAAATGACAGAATTCAAATTAATACAATACAAAGCAACAAAAACAGGTTTCGGAGAAGGTCTCGCAGAAGCAGGGAAATTCAATAAAAATATTATTGCTCTTGGTGCTGACATAACTGCTTCGGTTGGAATTAATTTTTTTGCAGAAGAATTTCCTGATAGATTTTTTTCGCTTGGAATTGCAGAACAAAATTGCATTGGTGTTGCTGCCGGTTTAGCTTTAGCAGGAAAAATCCCTGTATTTTCTACTTATGGTGTTTTTGCTGCTTTGAGAACAACAGACCAAATCAGAATTTCTGTATGTTACAATAATCTGCATGTTATTATTGGCGGTGCTCATGCCGGAATTTCTGTCGGTGCTGACGGAGCTACTCATCAAGCTCTCGAAGATATTGCAATTATGCGTGTTCTTCCAAATATGACTGTTTTATCTCCTTGCGATGCTACCCAAACAAATCTTGCTATCAAGGCTGCAATTAACCAAATAAAAGGTCCTGTTTATCTACGATTCGGCCGAGAAGCTGTCCCTGATTTTACTTCCGAAAACATGGAGTTTATTGTCGGAAAAGGACAAACTTTTAAAGAAGGCAAAGATTTAACAATTATTTCTACCGGACATCTTACATGGGAAGCACTACAGGCAGCTTATCAACTCGAAAAAGAAAATATTAATGCCAGAGTAATTAATATTCATACAATAAAACCAATCGACGAAAATATAATTATTAAAGCAGCAAAAGAAACAAAAGCAATTGTTATTGCCGAAGAGCACCAAATTTATGGTGGATTAGGTGGAGCTGTCGCCGAAGTTCTTGCAAAAAACCATCCTGTTCCAATGGAATTTATTGGCGTAAACGATAGTTTTGGTGAATCGGGAAAACCTAAAGAATTAATGGAAAAATATGGACTTACATCAAAACATATTTTTGATTCGGCAAAAAAAGTTCTTAAAAGAAAATTTTAAACAAACAGAAATACATACTCAATGAAGAAACTATCAAGCTCTTTTTTAATTATTTTATTTATGGCATTATTAATTATTTATAATCTTGTTATTAATAATAGAACATCTAAAATTAAAGAAAACAAATCAGTTGCAACTTCACAAAAAAGCACCCTGAATTTGAATAAAACAAAAAGCGATACAAGCATAAATATTAAATACCTTCTTGGAAAATTTAATCCCGAAACGGACACAAATTTTGTAGAAATTGATTTAAAGCATGCAAACCGCAAAAACCTTTATTTACAAAAACAAACTTATGAAGCATTTATTAAAATGCACGATGATGCTTTGAAAGAAAATATTAAACTTAGAATCATTTCTGCAACAAGAACATTTGACTATCAAAAATGGTTGTGGGAAAGAAAATGGACAAGTAATAAATTGGTAAATGGAAAAAATCTTTCAACTTCGATTCCTGATGAAAAAGAAAGAGCTTTAGAGATTCTAAAATATTCGGCAATGCCCGGAACTTCACGCCATCACTGGGGAACAGATATTGATATAAATAGCGTTAACAATTCATATTTCTCTACAAATGAAGGAAAAAAAGTTTATGATTGGTTGCAGAACTATGCTCAAAATTATGGTTTTTGCCAAAGCTATACTCCCAAAAATTCGACAAGACCAACAGGCTACGAAGAAGAAAAATGGCATTGGTCATACTTTCCTATATCGAAAATTTATTTGGCAGAATATAGAAAACAAATAACATACGAACATCTTACAAATTTTAAAGGATGCAAAAAAGCAAAAGATGTCAATCTGATTGAAGATTATGTTTTTTCAATAAATGAAGAATGCAAATGATTATGGCAAACCTACCGGTTTAGCAAAATCAGGATTAGTAAGAAAAGTTTCATCAGTCAAAGTTAGAATAAATGCTTTTAGGTCGGCAATTTGAAAAGGAGTAAGCTCAGCTCCGTTTTCGTATGGAGGAATAAGTTTATGCATCAATGGGTCGGCATATGGAGACCATTTCAATTTACCATTATAAAAAGCTATAACATCATCCAAAGTTTGAAATCTTCCATCGTGCATATAAGGACCTGTTTTCTCAATATTAATAAGAGTAGTAGCTTTATAAGCTCCTAAATCCATAGGATCTCCAGTGATATGATACCTGTCATGTGGGTCTTCATAGATTCCAGTAAAAAAAGAATCTTTAGCATTATTATAAAAAAGATTAGTTGTGAAAAGAGGTGCTCCTTCTGAGCCATGGCAATGAAAACAATCTGCACCTTGCTCAGTTGTAAAAAGAATTAATCCTCTTCTTTCAGCATCTGTAAAATTAACCTCACCTCTAAAAACTTTATGTGCTTTGGAATCGGAAGCAATTAAAGTCCTTACAAATTGTGCAATAGCTTTGCTAATTCTGTCAATAGTAATTTCAGGTGTTCCAAATGCTTTTTCAAACATAGGAGGATACATTGGAATGTTGCTGATTGTATTCACTACTTTTTCATAAGTACTGTTGAATTCTGCCGGGTCAGTAATAACACCCACTACATCATCTTCGATTAATGCAACACTTCCATTCCATCCATATGTACCCGGATTCCATATTAGATTAATATGTGGAAGCATAACATGTGAAGTGTGTTTAGAAATTCCAGTTACTGAATCAGGTAATCCGTAACCAAAACCTACTCCATTTTCAAAAGAATGTTCTTGAATATGACATGTTGCGCAACTCATATATAATCCTTCATCTTCTCTACCAGCAAGTCTTTCATCATAATACAAATATCTTCCTAATTCAACACCTTCAACAGTCATAGGATTATCTTCAGGGATATTCATTATGGTAGGAAAATGATTAGGGATATCAAATACATAAGGCGTTGCCATAAAGGGTGCATCATCTTCAGGCACTGTTGGCTCATCTTTTTTACAAGCAGAAATAAAAACAATTAAACCAATTAAAATTAAAAAATATTTTATATTTTTCATTTTCGTAAATTTTAAGTTAATAATTATTGAATATATCCAATTGTAAATACATCATGTCCATTTTCGCATCCTAATATCATTGCCGCCTGAGTTTGCATAATATCACCACCAAATTCATCAAAATTATAAGTATTAGGATTTTTAAACCAATTTTCAACATTCATAACTATTTGAATTTCTTTTGTATCATCTTCTGTTATTTCAAAAGCTGAATTAGGTAAACTGATATTGAAATAATTTTGAATAAAACCGTTAACAACATTCAAAGAATCATAAGTTTGTCCAATACCGAGATGCCATGCACAACCTCTTGCAACATTAGTTGTGTCAATCCATTTTGTGTTAATTTTTAAATAATGATAACCACCACCAAGATATTCCGGCCAAACCATATTAACTTCAGGAGGATTTACAAACATAAACGATTGATTTTTCACTTCGTTAAAACCTAAGGTAAATGTTATTGAATCATAAATTCCAATTGGGATGGGGTCAAAAACTTCCCAGGTTAATGTTGTAGGAATATCTGTATCAACATAAGCAAAGTCGGTCCAATCGTCTATCATCATTGATGTTCCGCCTGATTTGTGCAAAGTAACATCTGTAACAAAATATTGGATAACATTAACTCCATAATGATTGCCGGCTTCGTTTACATATTTAATATTGTCATATTCGATATTTTGTCCATCTATTACATGATTGAACTTAAATATAAATTTTCCGGATTTTTCGCTGGGACTATTATCTGGTTTTGGTTCATCCTTTTTACAGGAATAAAAAGCTATTAAAATTACCGAGAATAAAGTTAATAGCAATAGCTTGAATAACTTATTCATATTTTTTAGATTTATAATTTTTATTAAGATTGATTCTTATTAATGTTTATTAGACAAAAATAATACATAAAAAGTTGCCTGAAGAAAATTATTTATTAAATTTTTTGGTTCTACTGTTATTTTAGTGGAAGTGAAAATATTTTAATATTCAATAAATTCCAAATAGCAAAAAACAAATAGCAAATAAAACCCAAATTCCAAACCTGTCCGTATGGATGTTTGAAAAACTCAAACAACAAAAGCTCTAAATTAACACAATAACTTAATATTTATTATTTTAAAGTGTTTTGGTTTTATTCTTAATATTTACATATCGGCTTTTAATATGTAAATAGTTTTGGAAATTGTCCCGATACTTATCGGGATGATAAATTGAAAATTATCCTGACGGACAAGTTTTGTCTTTTGGGATTTGTATTTTGTGATTTACACTAAATTCGCAGTAGTACCAATCTTTTAAAGTAAACAATAAGTTATCTGTTTAATAATTTTCAATATTTATTATTGTTTATCTATTTCCTCTAAAAAAAAATGATTTTCAAAGGTCAGAGGGAAACTCCGTATTATTTTTTTCATGCTTTTGTGTATATTTGCATGAAAAAAATTATGTCGTTTTGATGATAATTTGAATTATTTTTTTTATGAAAGAACAATACTTTAACCCGAACAATATTTTAGAAAAAGCATCAGAAATTAAAAATATAGTTCAAAAAAATTCGCACCAAAAAAAATCATTATCATTTGATAAAGATAATGCCGTTTTGCTTGTAACCGATATGCAAAATTATTTTATTGAACCGGAATCTCATGCTTATATTCCATCTGTCAAAGCCATAATTCCAAATATAAAATTATTGATAAACACAAGCATAAAATTTAATATTCCTATAATTTTTACTCAACATATCAATAATAAACAAAATGCAGGAATGATGAATTCTTGGTGGAATGATATTATCACAGAAAGTAATCCTTTAAGCAAAATCAATGAAGAAATTTATATTAAAAATTCTTTATTAATAAAAAAATCTCAATACGATTCATTTCATAAAACTGAACTTGAAAAAACATTAATCGAATTAAACAAAACTCAAATAATTATTTGTGGAGTTATGACAAATCTCTGCTGTGAAACAACAGTTAGAGCTGCTTTTGTAAGAGGATTCAAAACCTTTCTTCCAATTGATGCAACTGCTACTTACAATTATGATTTTCATCTTTCAACAATCAGAAATTTAGCCTTTGGTTTTTCCCCTCCTATTTTAAGCAAGGAGTTAATTAATCTGATTAATATTTAGAAGTTTTAATAAATTTATTTAAAAAATGATTCTTAAAAAAGACATAATCATAATTGGCGGTGGTCCTGCTGGAATTGCTTCTGCTATTCAACTGAAAAGATATAATATCAATTCATTAATAATTGAAAAAAACACTTTGGGAGGTCTTTTAAAAAACGCTTATAAAGTTGAAAATTATTTGGGTTTTCCTGAAGGAATTCAGGGAGAAGAACTAATAAAACTCACACAACAGCATTGTAAAAATTTCGGAATTAATGTTTTGTATGATGAAGTAACCAATCTTGAATATATTGACAAAAAATTTATTATTAATACAAAAACAAAAATATTTGAATGCAAAATTGCAATTATTGCTTCCGGAACAAAACCAAAAACTTTAAAAAATTATTCTTCCGACAAAATATTATATGAGGTTTATAAAATTAAAAATTGTAAAAATAAAATCATTGGAATAATTGGAGCCGGTGATGCAGCATTTGATTATGCACTAAGTCTTGCAAAAAATAATAAAGTAATAATTTTTAACAAAAGTGAGAAAAATAAATGCAATCCTGTTTTGTTTGATTTGTGTGAAAACAATGATAATATTAAAATTTTATATAATAGGATTTTAGATTCTCTTCAGGATTCTGATATAAAAATAAAAACTATTTTTCAACATAAAAATTCTTTTGAAAATTATCTGACTGATTATATTATTTTTGCCGTCGGAAGAGAACCGGAATTGAATTTTTTACAAAACTCTATCAAAGAAGAATTAAACTATTTAACTAACAATCACAAGCTTTTCATAATTGGTGATGTTGCAAACGGAATAGCACGACAAGCATCCATAGCAATTGGGGAAGGCATTAAAGCAGCAATGGCAATTAAAGAAAACATTTAAATTTAAAACGTTAGAATACTAGAATAAACGGGATGAAAGTAATTAGCAGAATAGAAGAAAACAAGATTGCAAATGTTTATATTGGCGAAAACAGTGATGGGAAATTATTTGAATTTGTTGAATCTGTCCAACCCCCTCTAAACATCAGTGATAAATGGGTGTTGATAATTTCTACTTTGTATGGCTGTCCGGTGAATTGTTTATTTTGTGATGCCGGTGGAAATTATAAAGGAATTTTATCTTATGAGGAAATAATGTTTCAAATTGATTTTTTGATAAAACAAAGATTTTCCGATAAAATTGTGAACTCGAAAAAATTCAAAATTCAATTTTCACGCATGGGTGAACCTTCGTTCAACAAAAATGTTCTTAGAGTTTTGAATAATATTCCACAAAAATATTCCTTTGAAAATTTCATACCTTCATTGTCTTCTGTTGCACCTACAGGAACAGATAATTTTTTCGAAGAGCTTTTAGAAATTAAAAAGCGTTATTATAATAACAGTTTTCAACTCCAATTTTCTTTGCATAGTACAGATAAAGAACAAAGAGATAAATTGGTTCCAATAAAAAAATGGGATTTTGAAAAAATTGCGGAGTTCGGCAACAGATTTTGCAAAAAAGACAGCAAAAAAATCACTCTCAATTTTGCTCTAAGCGAAGAAAATATTATGGATATAAACGTTTTGAAAAAGTATTTCAATCCTGATGTTTTTCTTATAAAAATAACTCCTGTAAATCCAACTTTTAAAGCAATAGAGAATAAAATCAATTCCTTGATTAAACCCGAAATTAATAATTATGCTGTTATTGATAATCTAAAAAAAGCCGGCTATGAAGTTATTCTTAGCATAGGCGATTTGGAAGAAAATAAAATAGGAAGCAATTGCGGACAATATATCACCGCATTGAAAAACAATAAAGAATCTTTAGAAGAAGGATATACTTATAAAGTTGAAGAAATCTATATCTAAAAAAACGAAACCAGATAAACCCAAACGGGCAAGCTGGAAAAGACAAATTACAAATAAATTCCAATTATCAAAAAAAACAAAATACCAAATCTGATATTAAATACAAACAAGCCTGCCTTTTAAAAACGACTTAAGCAGGTAGTCAAGTTTGGAATTTCGTATATTGTCGTTTGGTAATTATCCAGACGGACAAGTTTTGAAATTTGATGCTTGTTTTTTGTTATTTTCTATCAAATAATACACGAATATTATTGATAAGATACTAAAAAGGAACTGTCCCTGAACGACGAATCACGAATGAAGTATCACCGTTAGCTACTTGTACTTTATCATAGCTGTCAGCATATTTAAACATTTTATCATCAACTTTTATCATAACCTTAAAAGTTGACATGGCAGGGTCAACATCTTTATACTTAACATATAAATAAACTAAGTCTCCTTGTTTTTCGGTAAAATTATATGTCCATAAAGTATCTGAATTACCCATTGGATTAATATTTTCTGTAATAGTTTTACCCGACTCATTCAAATACATAACTGTATAAGGCTCACCGAGACCTTTAATAAAATACATCACAGAAGCATCATTATAATTTTTTGTGCAAGAAGCAAAAAGTAAAATTGTTGCAATAATTAATAATATCTTTTTCATAGTAATAATTTTTTAAAAATTAATATTAAATGTTAACAATTAGATTAACAAAGAACACTCTTCCCGGCTCATAAATATTCACAGATGAACCTATCACCCTTCTGTTTAGATGCTCATAATATGCTTCATCTAAAATATTATTTATTCCGCCTGTTAGAGTTAAAATGCTGTTAAATTTATATGTCATATTAAAATCAAGGAGAGTAAAACTTGGCGTTTCATTTTCATAAAATGCTTGTGAAACATTTTTTTGAGATGTAACATAACGGAAATGAATATTAGGAATAAATTTAGCTCTAAATAATTTATAAAATATATTAGCATTAATTTCCATTGGAGGCATTTCAGATAGAGGGTCGTTTGTGAGTTCTTCTGTTCCTGTTGCATTTCCATTAGCATCAAAAATATGTCTAGTAATTTTTGATACAGTTGCATTTGTATAGGCTGCAGTAACATTAGCTCCAAATTTATAATTCAGCGAAGTTTTATATCCGAATTCAAATCCCCAAATATTAACATTATCTTGATTATAAAACTCTTTAACACCGATAACACCGGCAGTTAAAGGTTTCTGCACTGTCTTAGGAAGAATTCTTCCAGTAATAAAATTATCTACTTTTGAATAAAATCCATTAAGTTCAAAAGCTCCAATATTATCATCATTATAGTTAAATGTTAAATCTACTTCATTGTTAGTTTCAGGTTCTAACTGAGGATTTCCAAGATAATCATATTTATCATAACCTATTGGAAGTAAAATTATAAATCTTTCAATCATGTCGGGACTTCTAACGCCACGTCCAAATGAAAGCCCTACTGAAAAATTATCAGTCAATTTTTTAGTAGCTCCTACACTAAAACTAAAGTTCGTAAATTCGGAATCTGTTGAATCGTTAAGAATAAGCACCGGAGGTGGAGGAGTCATCGACATTCCAACTAATTTTATTGTATCGGAAGTAGCTTTATTTAAGTCCAACCTAACAGCTGCTACAATTTCAAATGTTCCAAATTTATCTTTAAATTCTGTAAAAAATCCATAATTTTCTATAAGTGCGTCATTCCACAAATCTTCTGCTTTGACTTTTACTTTACCCATTGCAGGGTCCTGTCCAATTATATTTTTAAGACGTTCGCCATCTTTTTTTGTTTGCAAGAAATCTGTTCCAATATATAAATGTCCTTTTTTAAAAATATTCAATCCGACTTCAGCTCTGTATCCTAATTGGTCGGCTTCGATATAAGAGGTAGCAGCAACAGTATCGGAAAACGAACGATTTTTATTATCCATCAAATGATTAACATCCGAGTTAAAAATTTTAGCATCAATTGAACTTATTGTTTTTGAAATTTTTCTTGCTGTGTAATCAAAAGACATCAACTTTGTGTCATCAGTTCTTTCATCCATAGGAAGTGCAGCAAACAAAACATCTCTTCCATAAGATTCGTCATAAGAAAACAATATTTTATGATTTTCTTTTATAGCAAAACCAATTTTACCCGAATAGCTGAATTTTCTGAATTCTGAATTGATTAATTCACCATTTCCTGCTGTGTAGTTTCCATAATTTTCATTGTTTCCTGCAAAAACAAAAAACACCTTTTTATTTCCACCCATAACAGCAAGACGTTCTTTGGTACCATTCCAGTTGCTTTCATATCCTTTTATTCCTTTTAAATGAATTTCAAACTTATCATAAGGTTTAGGATTTGTAGTTAGAAGGTTTATTACACCACCAAAAGAAGGTCCGTAACGTAAAGCGTAGGGTCCTTTGATTACCTCAATTGCTTCAATTGCATCAATATCAACATGCGAAAGTGTTGGGTCCATTCTATTTGGGCAGCCACCTTCAATTTTCACCCCACCGTTAATCTGAATATTAAGCTGGCTAAATCTAAATCCACGAACAACCGGGTCAATGTTTGTACCACCTTTTCTGATTCCACTAACATTTGGAATTGTTCTTAAATAATCTCCAATATCTCTTACTGCTTTTTGCTCAATTTCTTCCCTAAGCACCGTATTTTTTATATAAGGAACACGTTTAATCATCGAACCTTTTATCACAAATTCATCAAGATTATACATTTTAGGAATCAAATTAATCTTTAGCACTAAACATGGTCCATCTTTAAGTTCATAATCGTTAGATTGAGTAATATAGCTAACATGGTTAAATTCCATAGAATATTTCCCAGCCTTAAGTTCTGTAAGATTAAAAACACCTTTTGAATTTGTAACAACCCATTTGTTTATTGGTTGAATAAGGACTTCAACATTGCTTATTGGATCACTCGTTGTTTTATCATAAACAAAAGCTTTAATAGTGTTTTTTTGAGCAAACACACTTAAAGTGCTTATTAAAACTAACATAAAGAAAATACAACATTTTCTGTAAAACAATTTTCTATTCATATCTATAATTTTTATATTGAATAATAATATTATTATTCAAAATTAGTATTTTTTATTTCTTTACGAATGTAAATTTCACTAAAATTTTCTACGTAAAACACTTAGTTTTTTTTATATTTCAACTAAACTATTTTTTATTGCATATTTAACAAGTTCAATTACATTTTTCAACTTAAGCTTTTTGATGACATTTGTTTTATGGGTTTCAACTGTTCGAATATTAACAAAAAGTTTATTAGCAATTTCCTTATTGCTAAGACCTTCAACAATTAGAGTTAATATTTCTTTTTCGCGTTTTGTCAATAAATTAAAGTCAGTATTATTTTCATCTTTATAATGCTTGGCTTTATTTAAAAAATATTTTTGCATGATTTTTTCAATTGAATCACTATAATATTCCTCCCCTTTTGAAACTAAACGAATAGCAGTCATTAGTTCCTGTTTATTTGTATTTTCTTTAGGCAAATATCCCTTTGCTCCCGAAGAAATTGCTTTAAAAACAAATTCTTCTTCTGTGTGCATCGAAAGAACCAACACATTTGTTTTGATATAATTTTCATTAATAATTTTCAAGACTTCAATCCCTGAAATTCCATTAAGTGATAAATCAAGAAGAATAACATCTGCTTTAATAAATTTTAATTTTTCAAGAGCTTCTTTACCATCAGAAGCAACATCAACAATTTCAATTTCTTTTTCATCATCAAATAATGATAATACTCCATCACGAAATATTCTATGGTCATCAACTAAAAAAACACGAATTTTTTCCATAATCTACAATTTTTTTAATGGAATTTTAATTTTAATTTCTGTTCCTTGATTAATAATACTATTAATGTCAATTTCGCCACTAAGAATTGATACACGTTCTCTCATATTATTTAATCCGTTTCCCTTGAACTTAGTTTTGTCATCAATTAAAAAACCTTTGCCATTATCATGAATCACCAGATTTAATTGGTTTTTGTTTCCTAAAAGCTGAACATTAACTTCGCTTGCATCAGCATGTTTAATAATATTACTAATTGCTTCTTGGGCAATGCGGTATATATATGTTATTATTTTATCATCCATTTTGTCATCAACACCATAGCTAACAAAATCAATTTTCACACTATCGGTTTTAGTAAAATTTTCACATAGTTTTTTTAAAGAGGTGACAATTCCAAATTCATAAAGAATTCCGGGCGTTAAATTATCCGAAATCCTTTTGATTTCAACAATGGTTTTTAAGGAAATATTTTTTACATCATCAATAATATTAAGAGCTTTATTTTTTTTTGTAAGATTAATATCCTCAAGTTTTACTTTTATGGCAAGCAACATCTGCCCAAGACCATCATGCAGTTCACGTGAAATTCTTTTTCTTTCTTTTTCCTGTCCGTCAATAACAGCATTAAATCTTTTATTACGTTCATCTTCTAATTTTTCTGATGCTTGTGCAATTTCCAACAAATGTTTAGTTTCAAATTCAAGTTTATTTTTCTTTTTTTGAATCGAATAAAACCAAAAACTAATTACCAGTATAAAAAATATAATTATAAAAACTAAACTATAAGTTTTTTTTGCATTTTCAATTATTGGTTTATTTATTTCAGAGTACGGAATATTAATAATTAATTTCCATGATTTGTTACCAATTTTTACAGTTTTAAAAACTGCAAGACTTTTTTCACCATTTAAAAAATCAACGCTTTCACCAAAACCATTTTTTTCCTTTGTAAGTGTTTTAAAAAAATCAAATGTTTCTTTTTGGTTTTTATTTATTTTGTAATTTTTAAAATCATTAATTTTATTTTTTAAAACATCATCAACCCTCTGCCCTATTATATTTTCGTCAGGATGTGAAATAATTGTATTTGAATTATCAATGCACCACATATACCCTTCCTTGCTTAATTTAACGGGCTTAATAAATTTATCTGAAATTGTTTTCACATTAATCATCCAGCGTATTAATCCTATTAAATCTTTATGAAAATAAACAGGACAATAAATAGTAATTGCTTTTTCATTGAGCTTGCTCGAAAAAACATTACTAACATAAGTTTTGTTTGCTTGAAATTTATTTTCTTTACAAAATTCAACATGACATTTCTGCCCAATTCTATTCACACCATCCTGCCAAAAAGGAAATCTTTTAATAATACAGCAATTTGAATCTAAAAGTAATATAGCATCAACATCTTTTTTATGAATTTCGTACAGTTTTTCCAAACAACAATACTTAATTTCAATACTGTCATTTTGTAATAATATTTTCTTTACTGAAGGATTATGAGAAGTATAGATTAGATTTTCGGAATATTTATTTATAAAATTTTCAATATTTAAGGATGAAATATTTGCAGTGGTCAACAGTTGATTTTTCCATTGATTGACAAGTTGTTCTTTGAAATTTCTGTTATGAACATAAGCAATGTAAGATGCAACTGTAACAATAAATATTATAATTGTAATGAAAATAATTAATGAAAATTTTTTATTACTATTTTTGGGATTTGTCTTTAACATTTTGCTCTATTAATAATAATAAACACCTATTTGCATATTAAATTCATAATGCAAGTTTAATACAAATAAGACATTATTTTTTTTTTAATAGTTGCCTGAAAAATAATTTTCTGAATAATAAATTTTAAATTTCAAAAAAAAACCTAATTTTATTTTTTTAAAATTTGAAAATGAGTTTTACAATTTATAAATCATCAGCAGGCTCAGGAAAAACTTTTACGCTTGTAAAAGAATACTTAAAATTAGTGCTTTCCGAACCCGGAAATTTCAGAAATATTCTTGCCATAACTTTCACAAACAAAGCAGCAAATGAGATGAAAGACAGGATTATTTCAAGCCTAAAAGGGCTTTCTAACAACATACCAAATTCAGATGTCGTAAACAACCTTCTTCCTAATTTAATTACTGAAACAGGACTCGACGAATCAGTAATTTCAGAAAGAGCAGGAAAAGTTTTAGAATTAATTTTACATAATTATTCCGATTTTGCAATTTCTACTATTGACAGCTTTGTTCATAAAATCATTCGTACCTTTTCCTATGATTTAAAAATTCCTTTAAATTTTGATGTGGAGCTTGATGCTAATAAATTAATTTCTCAATCAATAGACCTTTTAATATCAAAAGTTGGAAGCGATGAAAAATTAACTCAAACTTTAGTCGAATTTATTGAATCCAAAACCGAAGATGATAAAAGTTGGCATATTGAAAATGACCTTCAAAAATTTGCTTTAACTCTTATTAATGAAGACAGTTATAAATATATTGACAAATTAAAAGAGCTTACTCCTGAAGATTTTCAAAAAATCAGAAGTATAATTATTCGAAAAATAAAAGAATTCCAAAAAACCATAGAAACTGTTGCATGGGAAGCTCAAAATTTAATATTAAATAATAACATCCCACAAAATGCATTTTTTCAAGGTAATAAAGGAATTGCGAAATATTTTGAATATCTTACAAGCAAAAGATTCGACAAACTAATTCCAGGCAGTTATTCAACTAAAACAATAGAAGAAAATAAATGGTATAGTGGAAAAGCAAGTACAGATGAAAAAATTGCAATTGATTCAATAAAATCAAAATTCACTGAAGTATTTCATAAAATCCAAAGCATTCTGGACGAACAACACGAGCAATATTTAATCTATAGACTTTTGAGTGAAAACATTTATCCTATTGCAGTTTTAAACGAAATAGAAAAACTTATAAACGAAATAAAAAAACAAAATAATATTGTTCATATTTCTGAATTTAATAAACGAATTGCAGACATTGTTCTTAACGAGCCGGTTCCTTTTATTTATGAACGTCTGGGCGAAAAATATAAAAACTTTTTAATTGATGAATTTCAGGACACTTCAATTCTTCAATGGCAAAACCTTCTTCCTCTTGTTGATAATTCGCTTGCTGAAGGAAATTTCAATATGATTGTCGGCGACGGAAAACAAGCAATTTACAGATGGAGAAACGGGGAAGTAGAACAATTTGCTCACCTTCCAAAAATCTTCAAAAAAGGCGACAACATTTTATTGAATGAACGCGAACAAAGTCTTATTAGTAATTGCGAATTGAGAAATGAACTTAGAAAAAATTATCGTTCAAAAGCTGAAATTGTAGATTTCAATAATAAATTTTTCAATTTTGCTTCAAAACTCCTTGACGAGAAATATCAACTGATTTATGAAAATTCTGAACAGGAATTTAATCCTGAAAACAAAGGAGGCATTGTTCAAATTGAATTTCTTGATAAAAAAAATTCCACCATTGATTTTGACGAACTTAATTTTCAGAAAATAAAACAAATAATAAACAAGCTTCAAGAAGATGAAATTCAACTTAAAGACATTGCTATTTTATGCAGAAATAATAAAAATGCAAGTAATATTGCCCGTTTTTTAGTTAAAGAAAATATTAATGTAATTTCTTCTGAATCATTACTTTTAAAAAGTTCTCCAATTGTAAATTTCATAATAGCTTTTATTAAATTTCTTAACACAAACGAAGATGCAATTTCAAAAACTGAAATCATCAATTTTTTAATCAAAACTAAAAAAATTAAAACCGACAAAGAAATTCATGAAAATTTGCAAAAAATCATCATTAAAGAACAAACATCAGTTGATTCTTTTATTTCATTTTTAAAGAATAATAATATTTCAATTTCACCAAAAAAACTAAGCAAACTTCCTGTTTATGACTTATGTGAAGAAATCATTCGCATTTTTAAATTAAACTCAGAAACAAATCCTTACCTGCAATTTTTTCTTGATACTGTTTACGAATTTTCCAGCAAAAACAATTCAAATATTATTGGCTTTGTTGAATGGTGGGAAGAAAACAATAAAGATATTTCGATTATTGTCCCCGAAGAAATTAATGCTGTAAGAATTATGACAATTCACAAAGCAAAAGGTCTTGAATTTCCTGTTGTTATTTATCCTTTTGCTAATGATTTTCTTAAACTCACAAAAAATTATTCATGGACAGACTTTGATGATAAGGATTTACCTGAACTCAAATCAGTATTAATCAAAACAAACAAAAATCTTGAAAACACAAGATACTCTGAAATCTATAATGATGAAAATAAAAAATCATTATTAGACATGATAAATTTGCTTTATGTTGTTATGACACGCCCTGCCAAAAGACTGTACGTTATTACATCCAAAAACAATGGTAAAAGCAAATCAGTGCCCGAAATCTTTATGAATTTTCTTAAAGAAATTAAACTTTGGGATGACCAACAAAGCATTTATAAATTTGGTACAAAATCCAATAGTGAAACATCTGAAAAAGATAAAGAAAATACATATAATTTAAAATCTTTTATTTCGCACGACTGGAGAAAAAAAATTCTTTTAAGCACAAAATCTACTGACACTTGGGATGTCGAAGACCCAAATAAAAACATGAAATGGGGAAATATCGTTCATTATGCTTTATCAAAAATTAATATTTATGAAGATGTTGATAAATCAATAAAATCTTTGTTTTTTGAAGGAATTATTGATAATGATGAAAAAGAAGAATTGTCAAAAAAGTTAAATCAACTTCTTTCAAAACCTGAAATCAGAATTTTCTTTAAAAAAGGATTAGAAATAAAAAACGAAGCAGACATACTTCTTCAAAATGGAAAAACTTATCGACCGGACAGAATTATTATTTCAGAAAAAAAAGCAATAATTATTGATTACAAGACAGGTAAACCAGAAAAACACCATATTGAACAAATAAAAAACTACGCTAAATCTCTTCGTGAAATAGGATATGAAGGCATTCAAAAATTCCTAATATATATTGATGATGATATTAAATTGCTTGAAGTTTTCAAATAATTAAAATACAATTTGTTCTCAAAAAAACTTTTTTGATTTATTGGCAATTTTTCTATATTTGCCTTGAATTTATCAAAAGATTTTCAGATTCGCATCAAGATATAATTTATTAATTATATATTAAAGCAACCTTTCATATTTTTTATTTGTCTATTAAATTACTATATAATTAAATCTATTGTATTATAATGTGTCTAAGGAAAGATATATTTATAATAAATTATAGAATAAATTGTAACAATTATTAACAAATTACAGTAAAATATTAATTAAATAATTTAATAATATTCCATATGAAGAATAATTACTCCCAGATTTCTACTGGTAAAAAATTATTAGTAGCAGTCTTTTTTGTGTTTACATTTATCTTTACAAATGATATTTTAGCACAAACAACAACAATTCAACTTGGTAGCGGAACCTCATCCAGCGGAACAAACGTTGCCTGCCCGATTAATATTTATTATCAAAGCCTAAGAAGCCAAATGGTTTATACAAAAGCTGAGATAAATGCAGCAGGTTTTAATGCTCAGGGTCAAATCCAGCAAATTGGATTTTATGTAACAGGTGCTCCTTCTCAGGCGTTGCCCAATTTCACAATAAAGATGAAGCACACAACAGCCAATGATGCAATAGCACATGATGCTGGAACATTAACGACTGTTTACACAACTTCATCATATATGCCAACAGCCGGAGGTTATGATATGATTACTTTCACAACTCCATTTGTTTGGAACGGAAACGATAATGTTTTGGTTGATATTTGTTTCGACCCTGTTTCAACATGGCTGTCAGCAACGGGTCAAGTTAGAATTTATTCTCCAATTGTAAATAACGGATTCAGATTTAAAAGGGATAATTTCACAAGTCAATGTGGACAAACAACAACATCTCCATCAAATTTTAAACCACAAGCCCAAATGGTTCTTCAGGATATTTGTACTCCATTATCCGGTGTATATACAATTGGAACTACAGGTGATTTTCTCAATTTCACATATGCAGTTAACACTCTTAATAACTGTGGTATTTCAGCTCCGGTAACTTTTAATGTTCAATCCGGAACTTATACCGAACAAGTTACAATTCCTAGTATTACTGGTTCATCTTCAGTAAATACAATTACTTTTCAATCCTTAAGCGGTGATAGCACAGATGTTATTTTAACCTATGCTCCTACAACTTCAACAACAAACTGGACAGTCAGACTCAATGGTGCTGATTATATAACTTTCAAAAATCTTACACTAGCCAGCACAGGTGCTTCTTATGGAAGAGTTGTTGAGTTTATTAATCATGCGAATAATAATGAATTTTCAAATAATCAAATTCTGATGCCACCTTCTACAAGTAGTAGTTTTGCAGGATTTTATTCATCTTCAACAACAACAAATAATAACAATAAAATATTAAACAATAGGATTGTTAATGGATATTATGGAATATACTGTAGAGGACAAAACACAACTAATCTTGAATCAGGTTTGGAAATCAAGAATAATATTCTTCTTAATCAGCGTCAATATTGTGTTATGTTATATTATTGTGAATCACCTTGGATTGAAGGGAACATACTAACAACAAATTCATCATCTACAAACTACAGAGGTATTTACGCTTATTATTGTCTAAATAATGCGAGAATTCTAAAAAACGTTATTTCTAAATCTACAAACGGTGGTTATGGTATGTATATTTATCGTCTTAATTATTACACTCATACACAAACTGGACTAATTGCTAATAACTTCATTCATTTACACTCAACGGGAAATACAACTTACGGTACTTATATTTATGATAATAAAGACGTAAACATTTACCACAATAGTATTAACCTTACAGGTAATTATACTAATAGCCGTTGTATTTATATGACTGGCTCAAACACAAGTGGGTTAGCAATAAACAATAACATTTTTGTAAATAAAGCAAATGGTTATACAATTTATAGTAATATAACTACTTCATCATATACTAGCAATTATAACGATTTCTACACCACTGGTACAAGAATAGGCTATCAGGGTAGTAGCAGAACAACTCTTGCTGCTTGGCAAACTGCATCTGCAGGTGATGCAAACTCTATTTCAGTTGACCCTGGTTTTTATACAGATGATGATTTACATATTGGTTCAATTCCTTTAAATAGTGCTGGAACTCCATTAGCAAGTGTTACTGATGATATTGATGGTGAAAGCAGAAATACAACAGCACCTGATATTGGAGCAGACGAATTCACTCCATCTCCAATTGATGTTGGTGCTTCAAGTCTTGAAAACCCTCTTGCTACAGTTTGTATAGGCTCATCCGAAACTGTAACAGTAAGAGTTATGAATTATGGAACTGTAGCCATTAATTTAGCTACTAATCCTTTAACAGTTAATTGTAATGTAGCTGGAACAAATCCAACTACTTTTTCACCGGTAACTGTTAATACAGGAAATATAGCTCTCGGTGGTTATATCGATGTTAGTGTATCAAGTACTTATAATATGATTACAACCGGAACCTATACTTTCAATGCAATTTCATCAATGACTGGTGATGGAAATTCAACTAATAATACAATGACTTCTACTGATATCATTAATTATGGAACTTATTCACTTCCAATAAATGAAACTATGGAAACTTTCACTCCAGGTAATGGATCTATTAATAATCCGGGAGTATTAGCTAATGGATGGATGAGAACTTTTACAACAAATTTCCAGTGGCTTGTTAAAAATGGAGGAACACCATCAAATTATACAGGCCCTGTTGTTGACCACACTCTTGGAACATCTTCAGGTATATACTGTTATACTGAATCTTCAAGCTCCAGTACAAATAATGTTACAGAATTGATTAGTCCCTGCATCGATTTATCAACTATGTTACACCCAAAGCTTTCTTTTTGGTATCACATGTATGGAGCAACAACTGGTTCAATGCATATTGATATTTTATCAGGAGGAAGCTGGGTAAATGATATTTATGTAATTACCGGACAACAACAAACATATCCGACTGAAGCATGGCGTGATGCAACAATAGATATTAGCTCTTATATTGGTGGAATAATTAAAGTAAGATTTAGAGCAATTCGTGGTGGAAATTACACAGGTGATATGGCAATTGATGATATTATAATAACTGAATATCCTGTAGTAAACTTAGGCAACGATACAGTAATTTGTCAGGGTGGAAGTGTTGTTCTTAATGCTGGTAGTGGTCCCGGATATACTTATCAGTGGACTGAAATAAGTTCAACAACAATAATTGGAACAGCACAGACCTATACTGCTACTACTTCAGGAGATTATATTGTTGTAGTTACAAATTCTTATGGTGCAACTGATGCTGATACTGTAAATGTAATGGTAGGTCTTTCACCAACCGCAGATGCCGGTTCTAATGCTAATGTTTGCGAAGGTAATTCATATACAATTTCAGGAGCAACAGCTTCATTTTATAGTTCTATTTTCTGGGCAACATCAGGTAGTGGAACTTTTTCAAATAATGGTACATTAACCCCAACTTATTCACCAAGTGCCGCTGATATTTCTGCAGGAAATGTAACTTTGATATTAATTGCTTATGCTTATCCCCCCTGTTCTAATGCAACAGATAATATTATATTGACAATTCTTCCTGCTCCAACTGTTTCATTCAGTGGACTTGCAGCAGGATATTGTATAAGTGACCCATCTGTTTCTCTAACAGGAACACCCGGAGGTGGAACTTTCACAGGACCCGGGATAAGTGGAAATAATTTCAATCCTGCAACTGCAGGTGTAGGAACTCATACAATTACTTATTCTTATACCGATGCAAATGGTTGCTCTAACAGCGATATTCAAAGTGTAATTGTTAATGGAATTCCAAATGTTACTTTTACTGGCTTACTATCATCATATTGCATTAATGACCCATCATCTACATTAATTGGAAGCCCTCTCGGTGGAACTTTTAGTGGAACAGGAATTAGTGGAAACTTATTCAATCCTGCAACAGCAGGTACAGGAACTCATAGTATTACATATATTTATGTTGATGCCTTTGGTTGTACAAATACAGATGTTCAATCAACAACAGTACATTCGCTACCAACTGTAAGTTTTAGTGGACTTGGTTCTTCATATTGTGCAAACGACCCTGCAATTACTTTGACTGGAAATCCTAACGGAGGAAATTTCAGCGGTGCTGGAATAAGTGGAAATTCTTTTAGCCCTTCTTCAGCATGTGCAGGTAATCATTCAATCACTTATTCTTACACTGACATGAACGGATGTTCTAATTCTGATGTTCAAAATACAACTGTTCATCCTTTACCATCAGTTAGCTTTTCAGGACTTACCGCAGGCTATTGTGTTACTGATCCATCTGTAACTCTCACAGGAACACCATCAAGTGGAACTTTTAGTGGATCCGGAATGAGCGGCAATATTTTCAGCCCTTCAAATGCTGGTGTCGGAAATCATAGTATTACTTTTACTTATACCGATGGAAACGGCTGTTCAAACAGCGATATTCAAAATGTTGTAGTAAATCCTATTCCAACAGTTTCGTTTAGCGGACTTGCTACTTCATATTGTGAAAATGCTCCTGCTGTTACCTTAACAGGAAGCCCTTTAGGTGGTTCTTTAAGTGGTACAGGAATTAGTGGAAATACTTTTAATCCTGCTACTGCCGGAGCTGGCATCCACACAATTACATACACATATTCCGACATTTATGGTTGTACAAATTCTGATGTTCAATCAACAACAGTATATTCTTTACCAACTGTTAGTTTTAGCGGACTAGGCTCTTCTTATTGTGAAAATGCTCCTTCAGTTACTTTAACAGGAAATCATAACGGAGGAAATTTCAGCGGTACAGGAATTAGCGGAAATTCTTTTGACCCTGCTTCAGCTGGTGCAGGAACTCATACAATTACTTATTCTTATACTGACATGAATGGTTGTTCAAATTCAGATATTCAAAACACAACTGTTAATTCTTTACCATCAGTTAGTTTTTCAGGACTTGCAGCAGGATATTGTGTTACTGATTCATCTGCAACTCTTACAGGAACACCATCAAGTGGAACTTTCAATGGACCAGGAATGATGGGAAATAGTTTCTTCCCTTCAATAGCAGGAGCAGGAACTCATTCAATAACTTATTCTTATACAGATGGCAATGGCTGTTCAAACAGCGATATTCAAAGTGTAATAGTTAATCCTATTCCAACAGTTTCTTTTAGTGGACTAGGCTCTTCATATTGTGAAGATGCTTCTGCAGTTTCTTTAACTGGTAGCCCATCAGGTGGATTTTATAGCGGTGCAGGAATTAGTGGAAATACTTTTAATCCTGCTACTGCCGGAGCTGGCACCCACACAATTACATACACATATTCCGACATTTATGGATGTACGAATTCTGATGTTCAGTCAACAACTGTACATTCTTTACCAACTGTAAGTTTTAGCGGACTAGGCTCTTCTTATTGTGAAGATGCTTCTCCAGTTACTTTATCAGTTAATCCTTCTAGTGGAACTTTAAGCGGACCAGGAATTAGTGGATATTCTTTTAACCCTGCTTCAGCAGGTGCAGGAACTCATACAATTACTTATTCTTATACTGACATGAATGCTTGTTCAAATTCTGATATTCAAAATACAACTGTTCATTCTTTACCATCTGTTAGTTTTTCAGGTCTTGCCACAGGGTATTGTGCTACTGACCCATCTGTAACTCTTACAGGAACACCATCAAGTGGA
>Ga0307991_1000862_pt1 | contig 22006 bp, 19 predicted proteins | sample EllFjometagen131_FD_203146 | JGI IMG/M metagenome (GOLD analysis project Ga0307991, IMG submission 203146) | Marine microbial communities from Ellis Fjord, Antarctic Ocean - #131 | ecosystem: Environmental > Aquatic > Marine > Unclassified | place: Southern Ocean | collected 2014-10-08 | reverse complement strand
CCGCGGAGAAAAATGCCACAGCAAGCGACTATGGCCTGGAAAATCATGGCTTAAAAAATCTGAACAATGTGTATTGGAACCTGCATACAGCTCCCCTTTATGAAGAAATTCTTTTTCGCGGGGAAGGCAAGATGATGAATAACGGTCCCATCCTCATGAATACAGGCAAACATACTGCCCGAGCTGCCAATGATAAGCTGGTGGTCAAAGAGGATCTTACCCGGGAAGACATCTGGTGGGGTGAATACAACAGACCTTATCCAGAGTCTAAGTTTGCGGTACTGTTCTCCCGGGTACAGGCTTATCTCCAGGGCAAGGATGTTTTTGTCCAGGATTGTCATGTTGGTGCAGATGAAAACTATGCCCTGCCCATCCGCATTATTACTGAATATGCCTGGCAGAGTCTTTTCGCTCACAACATGTTCATCCCGCTTATCAAGAAGGAAGATCAGAAACGACATGTTCCTGATTTCACAGTCATTACTGTCCCCGATTTTATCGGTGCGCCTGAGATGGATGGGACCAACAGTCCCACCTTTATTGCACTGAACTTTGAAAAGCGCATTGCCATCATAGGTGGAACCAAGTATGCCGGAGAAATCAAAAAGTCTGTTTTTACGGTCATGAATTACCTACTGCCCAAGCAGAATGTTTTGTCCATGCACTGTTCCGCCAATATGGGCGACGATGGAGATACGGCTATTTTCTTTGGTCTGTCAGGTACGGGTAAAACTACACTCTCTGCTGATCCCAAACGTCATCTTATTGGTGATGATGAACATGGCTGGAGCGATGAAGGTGTTTTTAATTTTGAGGGTGGTTGTTACGCCAAAGTGATTCAGTTGAGCCCGGAGGCTGAGCCCCAAATCTATGCCTGTACTGAAAAATTTGGGACCATCCTGGAAAATGTGATTTATGATTCTGTCACTCGGAAACTGGATCTGGATGATCCGACACGCACAGAGAATACACGTGCTTCCTACCCGCTCCACTTTATTGATAATGCTGTGGAAGAGGCCCGAGGCGGACATGCGAAAAATATTTTCATGCTGACCTGTGATGCCAATGGGGTTTTACCTCCTATTGCGAAACTGTCTCCAGAGCAGGCCATGTATCACTTTATCTCAGGATACACATCGAAAGTTGCTGGAACAGAGGTTGGTCTGGGGTCTGAACCCCAATCGACTTTCAGCGCTTGCTTTGGTGCCCCCTTTATGGTGCATCATCCCTACTACTATGCCCAACTACTAAAGGAGCGGATCAAGAAGCATGATGTGGATTGTTGGCTGGTCAACACGGGCTGGACCGGGGGTCCCTTTGGTATTGGTAAACGTATGAGTATTCAACATACCAGAGCTCTGTTAAATGCTGCCCTGGAAGGCAAGCTGAAGGATGTTGAGTACCGCGTGGATCCTGTGTTTGGATTCCAGGTTCCGCTCACAGGTGAAGGTGTGCCTGAGAAGGTGTTGGACCCTGCTCAGACCTGGCCCAGCAAGGATGCTTACACTGCTAAATATGAGCAACTCGCGCGTTTGTTTATTGAAAACTTCAAGAAATTCATGGAGGGTATGCCTTCTGAGATTCTGGCGGCGGGACCTAAAATAAAATAGTATAGCCATAACCTTGCGAAGGTTTCCGTCTACGCCCTATGGGCTACGCCGGACAGGTAAAACCTTCGCAAGGTTCATAACTGAAATGGGGTTCTTATGGCCCCCTTTTTTGTATATGAGAATAATTAAACCTGCTGTCATTGCGACCCTGAGTTCATCGAAGGGGAAGCAATCTCGGCTTGATGGTAGGGTATGGAGATAACTTCGGTTATTTCATCCCTTCGCTATGATGGTTAGGGAGAGATTTTTGTTTATAGCTGTTCCCCTTGAAGCAGAATGACTTTTCTTATTATGCCCTTAAATAAAGGAAAAATGCCCTGAACGGGCCAAGTGTGGTTTTTTACAAGGCGAGGATTATAATCCTCGCTTTGTGTTTTCAGGAAAGCTGCTTCTTAAAGGAAAACACACCCTGTTCCCAGAAGACCTTACTGCTAACCAGCAGAGCAGTACCAATACTGATATCCAGAGTGGCAACTGCAACGAGAAAAGTATGATTTCCCTGAGAGGCTCTTGAGAGAAATGCGCCCAGAGCAATCATTGAAGCGAGAGCGATAAAAAACTGAACTCGGTAAAATTGACCCAGTTTGGGTGATGTCAGGGAATCGATACGAACCAGGTTCTTGCGACAACTTTTGAGAAAGATATAGCGGGTTTTCACCAGGCCAACAGCTATACCGGCACTCCAGCTAAAGAGACGGCCCCAGCCATGGGGTTCCAGATTATATGCTTCGCTTGCCAACTCGGCACCTTTATTAAAGAGAATCACTGGACCAATATACCAGATCAAGGCAGCCAGCAATTTCAGTGTTTTGTGTGATACATTCATATTGACTCAAAGTAAGCGTATTATCTCGTGAGTAAAGAAAATCTGCACATCAAGATTTTTGTATGTAATGTGTTTTCGAAAGATTAACATTGTTCGATAAAGAGGACAAATTGTGCTGAAGAGACACCTCACATCACTATCCACAATAATCGTGATCTGGCTACTATTCCAGTCTTGTGCAAAGGACATAGACAAACCTGATCCAGGTTCGGGTCCTTCTGACCTGACCATACTTTACACCAACGATGAGCACGGTTGGATATCTGAAACCAGCGAGGCTGAGGGGGCTGCAAAACTTATGGGTCTCTGGAGAGATGAAGAGGGCTATTCTGAAAACAGCTCTTACATCATTCTCAGCGGAGGTGATAATTGGACAGGTCAGGCCATATCAACATGGTTTCAAGGTGAGTCCACTGTAGAAACCATGAATGCCATGGGATATAGCGCCGCAGCCATTGGAAATCATGAGTTCGATTTTGAAGTGTCTGGTCTTCGAGAGCGAGTCGCCCAAGCAGATTTCCCCTATCTTTCTACCAATATTCGGTTGAAGTCAGATGGTAGTATTCCAGATTTTGCTCAACCTTATGTCATCACTGAGGTCAATGGGATTCTAGTAGGCATTGTTGGGTTAACCACAACAAGCACCAGCTACACAACCTTTCCCACCTATGTTGAGGACTACAATTTTGTTTCCTATGAGGGCGCGCTTGAGGAATGGGTCCCACAGGTCTGGGCTGAAGGCGTCGAGATCGTTTTATGCATTGCTCATATTTGCCATAGCGAAATGCGTGATCTGCTTTCCCTTGCCGAGGAATTGGAGATCACCATGATTGGAGGCGGACATTGCAATGAGCTTGTCAGCGAGATCCGTGGTAATGGCAGGGTGGCTCTCATTGAGGGGGGCTGGGGAATGCGACATTATGCTCGTCTTGATATTTGGTATAATGACGAGGACTTGCTGGTGACAGATTTGGAGGCGATGACCAATGGAAATCTTGGAGGCACGCCTGACCCTGTGGTCGAAAGCATTGTTAGTTCCTGGGAGGCTGCAACAGATGAAGCCCTGGGGGAGGTCATTGGTTATCTTGATAATTTGATTCCCAGATATTCTGCCGAAATGCATAATCTGGTTACAGATTCCTGGTTATACAGCTATCCCCGCGCCGATATCGCATTCACCAATACTGGAGGTATTCGTCAATCACTGGAGACTGGAGATATTACCAAAGGTGACATTCTTGGCGTTCTGCCCTTTAACAATAATATCATGGAGCTCCAGCTAACAGGGCAACAAGTAATCAATAGTCTTGAAGACCATGCTGTAGCTGGGATGACCACTACAGGGGGGTATCGGCATGCTGATGGAACCGCGCTAAAATTGGATAGCGTCTACTCAGTCCTGACGACAGATTATCTCTATGTACAAGAAAACAACTCACTCAGCACCTATGATCCAAATCCCTATTACACGGATATGAACTATCACCAGCCCACTGTAAATTATATCCTCTCTCTGAATACAAGTACATCCAATCCTCTGGATCATTACCTGGACTATACTTCACGCAGGTAACACCTGCACATTAGGTTATTCTGGATGAATTAATCGGGCTGCTTTGAAGCTCGGGAATTGAATAGATTACCCAGATAGAACCCGAGAATATTGACCACCACATCGGCCAGCTTATTGCCAATCCATTCCTCTGCAAACTGGAAGGGTAAAACCAACTCTAGAAACTCCCAGCCAATAGAAATAATCAGGAAAACAGTCCAGCTAATTCTAGTGAAACGTCCTGCCAGAAACCAGATAACAAGATGAGCTACAGAGTATAGATTTAGAAGTGACATCAGTTTGAATTCAGGGAACTAAAGAGCGTGGCGATACCTGTCCATGATCTCTTGGACAGGGAGAACCTGTGTGATACCCCCAACACTTTTCCCCGCTTGCAGGAAATGCTGGTAGGCACCCCCCTTCCCAAGGTCACTTTTCAGGGTTCTGAAAGAACGCAGGGTGTAAAACATACGCATGTATTTCTTGGTCCTTGAGCCCTTGAGCATGAGGCGAGCGAGCGTCCCTGCTTTGATACCCGTGCTTTTGATATAGTCTGTTTCAATAATAGAAACGGGAACACCAGAAAGTTTATCCGTGAGGACAATCCTATCCTCCTCAGCATCCAGAATAGCCTGCTTATAGTCCTGATTGGCACTGCACTCCTGTGTAGCAATAAAGCGGGTTCCCATCTGGATACCTGAATAGCCCAGATCTAACATGCTGGCGACTTCCTGAGGTGAGCTAACCCCACCAGCACAAATCAGAGGTTTACCACAATCAACCAGAGCTTCATAGAGCCTGGTAGCTGATTCAGTACCAGCATGTCCACCGGCTCGATCATTGACACAGATCAAACCATCCACATCACCTAGAATGGCTTTCTCAGCCCATTTCCGATTGGTTGTATTGTGGTATACTAGACCGCCTTGAGCATGGATTTTATCAGCAAAAGGTTTAGGGTTACCCAGCGCGGTGACAAAAAAAGTAACCCCTTCCTCCAGAGAAATATCCAGCCAGGCTTTAATGCGATCGAGATAACGCTGTGAGCTTTTTTCAATAAGGAGATTGAGGCCAATTGGTTTGGAGGTAAGACTACGAATGTAACGCAGACCTTCACGAAAATCATAACCGTGGACATAGGTGAGACTGAGGGGCTGGACAATACCAATCCCTCCCGCCTCTGAGATGGCTGCCACCAATTCCGGGTTGGAGCAGGGGTACATGGCACCCCCGATGATGGGGAGAGCAATGTCCAGGTCTTGACAGAAAGTATTGAGTGGTTTTTGTGATCCCCCCGACTGACTCATTTGTTCATTCCATAGACTGTTTTAATTTTTTCAGACCGTAGAAAAAAGCCAGTCCAGGCTGTATAGAGAGCCACAACACCCATGATGATCAAAAGTCTGATCCAGCCATCCCCAGAAGCAATGCGAACCTGGATGTACTCATAGGCACCATACAGCCAGACCACTGCGGCTACATAGGCAAATACTTCCAGGCTGATAATGACCCACTTCTGTTTAATAAAAAAGAGAAAGGGGATGAGCAAAGTGAGCCCGGCCAGAATGTCGTGGTTCCCACGAGAAAAGTGGGCGGCCAGGATGAGGATCATGAAGACGTAAGCGATAATTCGAGATTTCAATTTTGTTTCCTTTCAAAAAAGTTAGGGGAGGTATTTACCTGATATGATACGGGGATCACCATTGTAGTCCTGGATGATTTCCAGGTCACGAAAGCCCTTCTGCATAAAAATATTTAACACGGAATTTTCTTGGGGGGGACCGCCAAATTCAAAAAGAAAATGCCCCCCTGGAATGAGTAGATCGGGTAGGATTTCGGCAAAACGATGGTAAAAGGAGAGACCATCACTCTCATCAAACAAAGCTATTGCAGGGTCATACTGTGCCACCTCTGTCTGGAGTTGATCCTTTTCCTGAGGTGCTATGTAGGGTGGGTTGGACACGACCACATCAAAACGCTCATCAATGTTTGGGAGAGATTTGAGTATATTAATTTCTTGAAAAGCCACGTGAGTGTCATTCAGGGCTGCATTCTCTTTAGCCAGAGCGAGCGCATCCCTGGATACATCAACACCCAGGATTCTGGCTTCAGCGAGAGCTTGAGCCAGCGCAATAGCAATGCATCCAGACCCTGTGCCGATATCTAGAATACGGGCTTCCGGTTTGAGGCTTAATGCCAGGGTCTTCTCAACCAGAATCTCTGTCTCCGGGCGTGGAATTAAAGCGGCTGGAGTCGTCTTCAGGGTCAGGTTCATAAAACCCGTTTTACCTACAATATGCTGAAGCGGTTCGCGGGTGCCTCTGCGCCTGATGTGCTCACGATATAGATCCATCTCGTCCTTGCCCATGGGGCGATCAAAAAAGAGATAGAGCTCCAGACGATTCTTTTTCAGGATGTTTCCCAGGAGGATTTCTGCATCCAGCCGTGCATCGGGAACACCCTTCTTTTCCAGAAAGTCAGTACTTGTCTTGATAATGTCTACAACACGCCAATTGGTCATAAGATGAAAATAGTTTTTGAGGGTTAATTGTTACTATAAAATAAGCGAATTTATCTAATTCTAGCAAGAATATTTTTAATGAAATCAATTATACAGGATAATATTGATAAGTGAAACCAGATCCTGAACATTGATGTATTCATCACCATTCACATTAGCCGTCTCATACTGCTCTTCAGAGGGAATTATTTCCCCAATGATAATGTTCACCAGAATCACGACATCACTTTCCTGGAGGTGAATCCAGGCTGCTTTCACGCGGTAAGTTACCACCGATAACCTCCATGAGGCTTCCAGACTCGTAGACAATTTCGGCTTTCCCACTGAGGACAAAGCTGAGTGAGATAATTAACAGAAGTAGGGGTTGTCGTATGGTGTTGTTCACAAGGCTTGAAAATTAAGTGTTTATTAGTGAAAGGGATACTGCCATTATCTAACAAATTCATCGTTCATTGATTTGATAGAGGATCATTTTAATAGGTTTATTTTTCTTCTTGAGGGATAGTTCTGATCCTATTTTAGCAAGACTATTCCAAGAAGTTGTCGCTTTACAAGGGGGTTTCTTCGTTTATACTGTTAAGATGATAAAATATGTAATGTTAAGCCCTTGAATTTAAGGAGATAAATGATGAAACACGAATTACCCGCTTTACCATTTGCACAAGATGCTTTGGCTCCAGTTATCTCAGCCGAAACACTTGATTACCACTATGGCAAGCACCACAACGCTTATGTCACCAATCTGAATAACCTGATCCCTGGAACTGAGTTTGAAAACTCAAGTCTGGAGGAAATTATCCTGAAAGCCTCAGGAGGTATTTTCAACAATGCTGCCCAGGTTTGGAATCACAGTTTTTACTGGAATTGTCTGTCACCCAATGGTGGTGGAGTACCTTCTGGTGATCTGGCTGCATCAATTGATTCAGCTTTTGGTTCTTTCGATAATTTCAAAGCCGAGTTTACCAAAGCTGCTGCAACCAATTTTGGTTCAGGTTGGACCTGGTTGGTCAAGAATGCTGATGGCTCACTGGCCATTGCTTCAACCACCAATGCCGGAACTCCTATGACCAGCGGACAAACCGCTCTGCTGACGGTGGATGTCTGGGAACATGCCTATTATGTTGACTATCGCAATGCCCGTCCAAAATACCTGGAAGAAATCTGGAAGATTTTCAACTGGGATTTTGTGGCCGAGCAATTCGCCAAATAGTTAATCTCTACATGTTTGATCAAAGGGTCGGTTCGCCGGCCCTTTTTTTATATCAATCACCCCGTCCTGAAGGACGGGGGTTTAAAAGCCGGGGTAAGCAAAGAAGGAGCAAAGATGCGTGAACTGTGTTAACCTCGATCATTTACTGTAGTTAATCTTGAAGATATCCTGATAGCAGGTTGAAGTAACCCCGTCCTTCAGGGCGGGGGTATGAACCCAAAGAATAGAGGACTTTAGTCCAAACCTTTAGGGCTAAAGCCCTGACCTGCAGAGTATTCTCTAACCCCGGCTTAAAAGCCGGAGCGATATGCAGAAATGTACCTCAATATTGAACTGCACCGGAATGGGGAGTGAGGGGAGATCCTCTCCTCCTGCTGAAAGGAATAAACACAGCCGGAGAGCTGCTCTTGTATTATCTTGATTCCATTGAAACAGAATGGCGAGTAAAAAATGATCAATCTATAGCGTGAGAGGAGCGTGGTAAGCCATGGCACACCCATACAGAGTTGTGGTAATCGATGATGATCCGAAGGTAAGGGACGATTTGCTCCTGATGGGTCGCTCTGCCGGATTTGACATCTTCGCTTACAGTAATCTTGAAGCAGGCATGGAAAAGCTCAGAGAGGATTCCAGGATTAATGGTCTCATTCTGGATGCTGAAGGTAAACTCACCAATGAATCCGGGGCGGCACTGACCTTCCTCCCAGAAGCTGTCAAACAGTTGGAAGCACTCATCTCCAGTCGTGATCGTGATATCTTTACCATTATAAACACCGTCTTTTTTCAAAAAATTGCTGAGCTCTATGGGGACATGTTCACCATCAATAATAAAGAGGACCCCCCCAAAAAGCTGTTTGAAGACCTCAAAGAAGGCATCGACGATTTAGAACTGACATTTATCCGCAGAAAATATGCCCAGGCCATCGATCAGTTCCATCAGATCATGGCAGATCCCGACCGGGAGGAAAAACTGGTTTCCATCCTGACGAACATGAAAAGAAAAGACCCGGACACCATCGAGAAAAATCTGGGTCAGATCCGCAAAGTCTATGAAGCGCTCATGGGTAAAATCGAGGATGCCCTCACACTGCCTGCCAATCTGCACGAACGCGAGAAAATCAAATATCTTTCAGGGATTAAATACTATGGCCGCAAGGGGAAACAAGCCGCCGCAGCTAAAATCTTCCCGGAATACATTACTGATATTTGCTTTGCGCTCTGGGGCCTGGGCAGTGCCGCCAGTCATGATAATGAGGAAAATATCCATTGTACCCAACACACCGTTATCGGCTCAACCCACCTGCTCCTGGATCTCATAAACTGGGTCAGCAAATGGTTGGACAGGAAATCAGATTAGGCGTGAGCTTGATTCACATTGGAACCAGTCTGGAAAAGTCTGGCAATGAGAAACCGGGCAAATCCCCACTCTTGGGCAATTGCCTTTTTGCATTGCCGGTGACTTGCGCATCGGTATATCCATCCCTCGTCAATTAACTCAACTTGCCGCGACTTAAAATAAAGCGCTAAACCGGGAGCAAGGTGGCAGCTCTCCAGGTGTCATTATTTTACCCCTCGTAATATCCACACTTGTGGCGAAACGAAGCAGGGTGGCTTTCTATTCTGGTATTCTGCTTATTTTAGCGTCTGTGTGTGGATTGCGATTTATCTCATGCGGGGGCCGGGGGTTGTAATAAAAAGGGTTATTGTTAACTTTTGATACTTATGTTTTATAGTATAATAATCAGAATATAACTGATTATTATACTATAAATAATAGAACTATTAATTATATTTCATATCATGATAGTCACGCTAAAGCTGATTTATAAGCTATGAATAATAATAAATACATATCAACTCAATCAAATAAGATCCTGAGCACCTTCAATTTTCAGGATCAAAATTACTTTGAGACATCTGAAGCAGCTCATGTATTGGTGAATTCCAGCCGTGGCGCTGTGAGAGAGCTTTTAAGCGGTATGGTTAAAAGAGGCCTCTTGTTGCGACTAAAAAAGGGTCTGTACTATATCATACCGTATGAACGGGAAGCAGAGAGCTACATGCCAGACTGGCATCTCATTGCAGAGGCATTAGCAAAAGGAGTGAGACACTACATCGGATATTATTCCGCCCTGGAGATACACAACCTCATTACACAGCCATCTTTAAAACAACAAATTGTGGTCTCAAAACAGATAAAGCCTTCCAAGATTATCATTAAAGGGATAACCTTTCAATTTGTCTATCACAATGAGAATCATTTTTTTGGAGAAAAGGAGATTTGGATAAACAGCTTTGATAGGGTGAAAAGTTCGGACATGGAGAAGACGATTGTTGATTGCCTTTTTAAACCTGATTATGCAGGTGGCATTGTTGAGGTTGGAAAAGCCATTCATATGTCGCAAGAAAAGCTGGATTTCCAAAAACTACTTGAATATACGGAACGTTTCAAATCGCAAGCGGTGATCAAACGATTGGGGTTTCTGCTTGAGACTTTGGAGATAAAAACCGGGATCATAACCAAGCTCAACAAAAGAAAAACGGATGCTTATGTGCTCCTGGATACTGAACTTCCCCAGGCGGGTAAATTTATTAGCAGGTGGAGCGTGCAGCAAAATCTGGATACAGAAACACTTAAAAAAGCCATTACCACATGATCAGGCCAGGAGAAATACAGAAAAAAGCTAACAGACTTGGTGTACGAGACCCCCAGATTGAAAAGGATTATATATTGTCCTGGATTTTACAGGGGATTGCACAGCACGAACAACTTTCCGAAACTATTGTTTTCAAAGGAGGGACGGTGCTAAAAAAAGTGTATTTCGAGGACTATAGATTCTCTGAGGATCTTGATTTTACACTGCTAAACACGGATATATCCAACGATCAATTATTTGAGTGGTTTACAGAAAGTTTTGAATATGTATTGGACAAGGCTAATCTTCAATTAAAGATCATGGATAACAATGAGCATGCAGATGGAGGCATAAATTTTTACATCAGCTATGGTGGGCCACTGGGCGGTGTAGGCATCCACAAGAAAGTTAAAGTGGACATTTCTAAAAGTGAACGCTTGCAATTTAAACCAGTTTGCAAGGCTGTTTTTATAAGTTACTCGGATCAAGAAGCGCACAAATTGCTCTGCTATCCACTGGAAGAGGTATTAATAGAAAAAATGCGATCGGTCATGCAGCGCATGCAGCCGAGAGATTTCTATGATATCTGGTATTTATTGGAACAGCATGGTATGGACCTATCCGATTATGTGGTAGAGTTCAGGACAAAATGCGATAATAAAGGCATCGACCCCTCAGGTTTTCACCTCAAATTTGAACAAAGATTACCGCAGTACAGGGGCAGGTGGGAGACATCCATGGCGGATCAGATTCAAAATCTACCCGCGTTTGAAAAAGTAGAGCGTGCAGTGCGGAGACAACTCAGAAAAGTAACACCCGCTCCTGAGTAGGAAAACCCAGTGACGACCAAGTAACGACCAGGCCGTCATGGTAGCATCACGGCTGGAGTCACGGCTGGAGTCACGGCTGGCAGCAAGAGTTATTTTATTATTAAAAATTGAAGACCTAGGAAAAGCAGGCCTTGCAAAATTACTGGGTCATAAGACGGTTTCTGGTGAATTAAACAAACAGATGAAAAGACTTTTGCAAAATGGATATATCGAACGAACCATCCCCGAAAAGCCAAACAGTCGCCTGCAAAAACACCGCCTCACTGAAAAGGGAATCGAACTCCTGAATATCTTAAGCAGTGAGGTTACAGGGTGAACCAACAACAATATGGAAAATACTCCGGGGAGCTCTATGATAACGAGGACAATATCCATTGCACCCAACACACCGTTATCGGCTCAACCCATCTGCTTCTGGATCTCATAAACTGGGTCAGCAAATGGTTGGACAGGAAATCAGATTGTGCGCGCGCTTGATTCACATTAGAAACAGTCAGGAAAAGTTGTGCCCATTTATACTTTTCAGCCAGAAAAATATTCTGAGTTGTATCCCAATGTTGAGGTGCATGGGGATGTGGAATGGTGGCGTGCCTGAGGGGTGACAGCTCCGTGGTTTGTGTCCCATTCAGGATGGACAAGAGCTGTTGTGTCCGATGACAATAATTATACCGGACACAAATATTGTTGTGAGATTCTCAAGGGGGATAAACAGCCTGGAATATTACCATCAATTCACAGAGATAGACTTTACATTGAGAGCCAAATGGTAGATACAATTTCAGAAGAACGCCGCAGTTGGAATATGAGCAGAATCCGGTCCAAGAACACCAAGCCGGAACTCATTGTAAGATCACTGCTGCACAGTATGGGGGTACTGCTTCAAACCGAACGGGAAGGTCTCAAAACAGATCCACCCAAAAGGGGTTCTTCCAGAAAAACCATATTATTAACCCTTGAAATGAACTTTTCAGTGGAGATGTATCATGAATTATTGGATTGAAAAGACTATTGTAAAAGGAAGAGCTGACCGTGAATACGGTGATAGAGCACTTGGTAAAGTACTTTGGTCTCCGCAAAAAGACAAGAGAGGAGCCGATATTTATAAAAACATGCGAAAGGTCAAAGAAGGGGATATCGTTTTTCATCTTGTTAATAATGAAGAGATTGCTGGTATATCAAAAGTATCAAGAGAATATTTAGAAACGAATGGCTTGGAAGGCACAGCGTGGCAAGGACCTGCTTATTTAGTAGAGCTATCTGAATATACCAAGCTAGATCCCATCTTAAAAAGAGATGTCCTTTTGAACAAATCTAATTTTCAAGCGTTGAGCAATATTTCAGAAAATTCAGAAGTCTTTTACAATAAAAAACTAAATCTGAGGCAAGGTGCATACCTAACCCCATGCCCTGTACCACTGGCGAGTCTAATAAAAACCTGCTACGAAGAAAAACATGGTTACAAGATGACGTACTTAAAGGAGTTTTTAGAACAGACAAATGGACAGGACATCGCAATGGATATGACTTTTTCGATCAACGCTTTTAGTGCTGCTATCCAAGACTCAAGCCTAAAGTTTAGTAATCAATTAATTTATAGATTTGCATCATCGTTACTAACCAAACCTTTCGTGATCCTAACGGGCCTCTCGGGTTCAGGTAAAACAAAATTGGCTGAAGCGCTTTCAATCTGGATGTCAGAAGACGAAAAACAATACTGCATAGTAGCAGTCGGAGCTGATTGGACAAACAGAGAGCCTCTGCTGGGTTTTCCGAATGCGCTTGATCAAGGCAAATATGTTCCACCAGATAATGGTGTGCTTGAACTACTTATAAATGCGACAAAGAATCCAACTATCCCTCACTTTTTGATTCTAGATGAGATGAATATGTCCCATGTGGAACGCTATTTTGCTGATTTTCTTTCTGCCATGGAAGCAACCAGCGGCAAGATTGAATTGCATCCTGAAGGGCAAAGTTGGGAAAACTGTGATGTTCCAGCATCAATCCGTCTCCCTAAAAATCTATTCATTATCGGGACAGTAAACATTGACGAAACGACTTACATGTTCAGTCCAAAGGTATTGGATCGAGCTAATGTCATTGAATTCCGAGTCACAGAAGAAGAAATGATTGATTTCCTGAAGGCACCGTCAACCCTCACTATACTTTCCATTGCTGGGAAGGGTGCGAGTATGGGCCAAGCTTTTGTCTTTGAAGCACTGAAACAGGTCGATCCTCCAGCCGAATTGAATTTGGTTTTGCAACCATTTTTCCAGGATCTTCAAAATGTAGGAGCTGAATTCGGATATAGAACGGCATCTGAAATGAGTCGATTTATATCTATTTGTACGGATTTAGCGGAAGACAACATGAGTGCAGAAGATGTCATTGATGCAGCAATCATGCAGAAACTACTGCCCAAACTCCATGGTTCCCGGAATAAACTTGAAAAGGTTCTTTTAACACTAGGGAATCTCTGTCTTAGAGAGCCACTCGAGAATCCCTTCCAAATTGAGATGAATACAGATATGGTCAAGTACTCGCTTTCATTTGAAAAGCTCAAACGCATGCATAAGCGTGTTAAGGATGATGGATTCACGAGTTACGCAGAAGCCTAATAAATGATATCTGCTATTCAAGGAGAGGTAGAGATTCTTCTCTCAACCGGTGAAGTGCTATTAATTAATTCAGAGGGTAATGATTCTTCACTATTAAAGTTGAAGATTGAGGATGCGCAGGAAGCGGGCGAAGAACCTATACAACTTCGGGAAAGCTGTACCTACGAATATGCATTACCTGAAACATATTCCCTAAAAGCATCAACAAAAGGAATAATCCGCCCTTCAAAACGTCTCGGTCATTCCCATTTAGGAAGAATTTTACCGGGTATATATGTTGGGCGTTTAAACCTGGCTGTTTGCAAGGATGATGAAGTAATCGATGAAATTGGTCTTGAAGTTCGTTCTTCAAAGACTGATTACCGGACGGACTATCGAAAAATGCTTGAGGATATAGCTGGCGAATGCACCGAATTGATGATGATTCATACCTCTCCTGTGACTCAAAGATTTACGATAGACTATGAGGCTGACGCCCAAACCCTTTATCAACGATTTGCTTTTGTAAAAGCTATTGTAGATACTGATGATTTCCACAATGCTGTCCAGCGGGTTATTTCTATGCCAGTGAGTACCTGGTCAAAACAGGTTGAAGATAGGGACATCCGTCGAGCCCGTCGAATTACCTCATCTCAATTGAAACAAATCGCTTCACGTAAGGATAGAATACCCCTGCCCCCTGAACATCCCCTAAATTTGGAATCCATCCCAGCGAGACTTACAGCAGTAATAAAAATTGATACCCTGGATACACCAGAAAACCGTTTTGTCAAACATGCTTTGCAGGAATTTTGGCGATTCTGCGGTATTGTCCGCCGAAGAGCCTATAAAGATGATGGTCAATCACCGGTGATTTACACTGAAGCAAAAATATTAGAGGAGCGATTGGGGGCATATCTTAATCATGCTATGTTTAGAGAGATATCAAACCCAACATCTCTTCCACTAAATAGTCCGGTTCTTCAGAGAAAGGAAGGTTATCGCGAAATACTAAGAGTTTGGCTCATGTTTGATTTAGCCGCCAAGCTTGTTTGGCATGTCTTTGATGACGAATATCAGGCGGGGAAACGTGATGTTGCTACAATCTACGAGTATTGGCTGTTTTTTAAGCTTTTGGGGTTGGTCCAGGAGATATTCGCCATCGAACCAGCAGCAACTGCAGAATTAATTCGTGAGACCAAGGATGGCCTGGGATTACAGTTAAAAGCGGGGAAGCACTATCCGATCAAGGGACAATATTTGCACAAGGGTCGAAAACTTGAAATACAGTTTAGCTATAATCGCACGTTTAGCAACTCTGCTTTTCCAGCTGGCGGAAGCTGGACCAAACAGATGAGACCTGATTATACACTGTCACTATGGCCAGCAGAATTTTCTCAGAAAGAGGCAGAAGAACAGGAGCTCATTGTTCACATCCATTTTGATGCAAAGTATAAGGTTGAGGGTATTAAACAGCTACTCTCATATGATACTGAGACTGTTTCAGAGGAAGAACAAGAAGGTGAGTTAAACACAGAAAAAGAAGAACAAAAAAAAGGCACTTATAAGCGAGCGGATTTGCTAAAAATGCATGCTTACAAGGACGCTATTCGTAGAACGGCTGGTGCGTATTTATTGTATCCTGGTGAAGAGGGAAGCAATGAACCATTCAAGGGTTTTCATGAAATTATTCCAGGATTAGGCGCGTTCACTATTGCCCCTAAAGCCGATGGTGAAGACCTGGGACCTCTCCGAAAATTTTTGGAAGATGTGCTGGAGCATTATTCCAACAGAGCTTCCCAGCACGAAGAATTATCGTATCGTGTATACGATATTCACAGGAAATCACCCTCATCGAGTATCCAAGAATCCCTACCTGAAGCCTACAACGGGAAACGGGTTGAACCGATGTCAGAGGTCTCTGTTCTTGTCGGATACTACCACAAAGATCAGTATCCCTGGATTGTGGCTCAAAATAAATACAATATTCGAGTAGATAATAAGGAGGGTATAGAGAATTATAACTCAAAAACGCTTGGAGCAAAATATTTGCTAATATACGGTAAAGAACCTATCACACCTGATCTCTGGAGAATAGTCGAACCAGCCCCAAACCTTGTTTCAAAAACCGAATTATCGAAGATGGGTTACCCCTCTGAACCCAAAAGCGAGAACTACTTGATCTTCACTCTCGAACCTGTCAAAAAAAATGAGTTTGGATTTAATTTTTGGGATGCCAGTAAATTAGATGGATACAATAAAACCAAATACCGACCTTTTACTACAACGTTAGCAGATCTTGCGATAAGTGGTGTTGATAAATAGTGAAAATGAAAGTGACAAATCTATGGATATTACAGGACTAACGGAACAGATACGAACATTCGCACAGGATCGTGACTGGGAACAATTTCATAATCCCAAAGATTTGGCGGTCGCCTTAAGTATTGAAGTCTCAGAACTTCAAGAAATCATGCTCTGGACACCTACAGACCAATCTGCGGACAAAGTCCAGGAAAAAAGGGAAGCGGTTGAACATGAAGTGGGAGATATCCTGGTCTATCTTCTTCGGTTTTGCGATGTGGTTGGCATAGATCCTATTGGTGCAGCAAGCAACAAAATTAAACTTAACGCCGAGAAATACCCGGTTCACAAAGCCAAGGGTAATTCCAAAAAGTATACTGAGTTGTAATGTCCAAGGATCAGGTCACGATTCAACGGCTTGAGTTTACTTCTGCCATGCTTGAAACGGTGGAACAGAACCATTATGCCCAGGATCTATGGCCCATTGTTTATGTTTTAAGCGATGGGAACCAGAAATTGGCCTATGTCGGTGAAACGGCGGATGCCTCCTCAAGGATGAGTGCCCATCTAAACAACAACATCAAAAACACGCTATCCGATGTTCATCTCATTATGAGTGAGAAATTCAATAAATCAGCAACCCTCGATATTGAGTCCAGTCTGATTCAGTACATGACAGGGGACGGGAGTTTCAAGTTACTGAATGGAAATCTGGGTCTTGCCAATCATAACTATTTCCAAAAAAATGAAATATATCGTGAAATCTTTCATGAGGTCTGGGACAAGCTGAGATCTGAGGGAATCGTCAAACATTCCCTGGAACATATTGATAATTCAGATTTGTTTAAATATTCACCCTATAAGAATCTTTCCCGGGATCAAAAAGCAGGTCTGCAAAACATCATTCTCGCATTGACAAACTCAGAGCATAATACCGTCGTGGTAAAAGGCGGTGCAGGAACCGGCAAAACCATTTTGGCCATCTTCTTGTTCAAAATTCTATTCTCTTCGGATTTAGATTTTATTGTCAAGGAAACCGACGAAGACGAAGCCCAACTTGTTGAGTGTATTAATGAGCTGAAACGCAGGTATCCCAATCCAAGGATAGCGCTCGTTGTCCCTATGTCCTCCTTCAGGGAGACCTTGCAGAGAGTCTTTGGTAATATTAATGGGCTAAAAGCCAATATGGTTATTGGACCTGCTGAAGCAACTAAACACAAATATGATATTCTGGTTGTGGATGAATCCCACCGCTTGAGAAGAAGAGTGAATTTAGGGACATACTTTCATGCTTTTGATAACGCATGCAAGCGATTAGGTCTCGACCCAGGTATGTCAAGTGAACTCGATTGGGTCCTTAATCAAACTTCAAAGTTATTACTGTTCTACGATGAGGATCAATCCATCAAGCCTTCGGACACACAGCAAAGGAACTTTGATACCTTATTGAAAAGTAAACAGACCAAAGTCGAGACTTTAAAATCTCAATTCAGAGTGAAGGCTGGGAATGATTATGTGGAATTCGTGAATAAAGTTCTGACTTGCGCTCTGGATCCTTCTCAGATGCCTTTTAGATCGTCAAACTATGATTTTGCCCTATTCGATCGATTCGAAGATATGGTTGAAAAAATACACAAAAAAAACGATGACCACGGACTCTCGAGATTGATTGCGGGTTACTCCTGGGAATGGATTTCAAAAAAAGACAAAAGAGTGTATGATATTAAAATTGACCAAACCCAATTGCAGTGGAATCACACATCAAAAGATTTCATTAATTCTCCTAATTCGGTTGATCAGGTTGGATGTATTCATACCACACAGGGCTACGACCTGAATTATGCGGGGATCATTTTCGGTAATGAGATATCCTATGACAAGCTGCAGAATGAGATCATTATCCGGAAAGAGAATTATTACGACAAGAATGGAAAACAGTCCATTTCCGATCCGGCTGAGTTAAAAACCTTCATCATTAATATTTATAAGACCATCATGTTGAGAGGTATCAGAGGAACATATGTCTATGTATGTGACCCCGCTTTACGGGAATATTTGGCTCGCTATATCCCAGTAAAAGAATCAACACCCATCAAAAAAGAAGTGACATATCTCCCCACAGAGGAAGTGCAACCCTTTATGAATTCCATCCCACTCTATGATCTAAATGTTGCTGCTGGAGAGTTTGGCGCATACCAAAAAGTGGAGGATATCTTTTGGATTGCGCCACCTGATGGTTACAAAGCCTCAATCAACCTCTTTGCTTGTAGGGTTGTGGGTGAATCCATGAACAGAGTTATCCCTAATGGGTCGATTTGTCTATTCAGCAAATATAAAGGTGGGTCTAGAAATGGAAAGATAGTTATCGTCGAGTACACCGATCTACAGGATGCGGAGTATGGCTCCTGCTATACCATTAAAGAGTATGAAAGCAAGAAGAGCCAGTCAGGTGACCAATGGGAACACGAATCAATCCAACTGATACCTCGATCAGATGATGATACTTTTAATAGAATAACGCTTGAAAAAGACGAAACAACCAGTCTAAAGGTTATAGGGATATTTGAAAAAATAATCAACTAATATGTTTCAGCAACTTTTCGAATTCATTAAAAACCAAATGCGCATGTCGCATATCTACCAACCGGTAATGATCAAGCGTTTGCTCGAGGCTGGGGGTGTATCCCATCAGAATGAGATCGCAAAGACAATTCTCCAATATGACCAGGCTCAACTAGAGTACTACATTAACATTACCAATAAAATGGTAGGGCGGGTTCTCAGAAACCATGGGGTGGTTGAAAAAGAAGGGAAAAGATATAACCTTGTTGGGTTTGATGAGCTCTCAAAAAGTCAAGTCTCTGAGTTGATTGCCCTCTGTGACCAGCGCATCGGTGAGTACATAGCCAAGCGAGGCGACCAGATCTGGGCTCACAGAAACCATGCAGAAGGATATATCAGTGGTACTGTGAGGTACGAAGTCTTAAAACGAGCAAAGTATAGATGCGAGCTCTGTGGTATTTCGGCTAATATTAAAGCACTCGAGGTGGATCATATCATGCCGAGAAGTCGAGGTGGTAGTGATGATATCAGTAATTTTCAGGCACTTTGTTATAGCTGCAATGCTATGAAGCGGGATCGCGATGATACAGACTTCCGTATGAATAAAGAATCATATGATCTCCGTGAGAAGGGATGCTTGTTTTGCGAGGTTAGGCAGGAGAGAATTATTGCTAAAAATGAGCTGGCATATGCAATCCGTGATGGGTTTCCAGTCACAGAATTTCATTCTCTAATTATACCCAAACGTCATGTTGCTACTTATTTCGAACTGACCCAAGCTGAAGTCAATGCCACCAATCAACTCCTCATCGAAATTAAAGCGAATATTGAGCAATCCGATGCTACCGTTTCTGGTTTTAATATTGGAATGAACAGCGGGGAATCATCAGGACAAACCATCTTTCATTGTCACATTCATTTAATACCTAGACGAGATGGGGATGTCAAGAATCCGCGCGGTGGGGTTCGTGGAGTGATTGCGAAAAAGCAGAGTTATTAGGTCTTCCTTATCCCAAATAGTCAATTGGTTCAACCCCTAAAGCAAGGGCTTGGCCACGCACACTTGGCCATGGTTATAGGTTGGGTGTATAACTAATTGATAGCCACTGGCTTAGCCTCTTGTTTCCCCGTGCTCTTAATCAGTTGGTCTCAAATTCAAATCTTCCCTGACCGTTCCTAAATCAAAAAGCATATGCTCGATTTATTTTTTATGCATGGCAAACACACATTCAGTTTAGCTTTTACAAAAAGAGAGCGATATGAACCTACAAACCCTCACAGCAAGAATTAATCAATTCACCCAGGACCGCGACTGGGAACAATTCCACAACCCCAAGGATCTGGCCATTGCCCTGGGGATTGAAGTCTCAGAACTCCAGGAACTCATGCTGTGGGTCTCCACGGAGAATTCTGCTGAGCGGGTCAAAGAACGAATGACCGAGGTTGAGCACGAGGTGGGGGATATCCTCATCTATCTCCTGCGCTTTTGTGAAGTCACCGGGATTGATCCCATAAAAGCTGCTCAGGAAAAAATGAAGCTTAATGCTGAGAAATACCCCGTGGAAAAGTCCAGGGGTAATTCTAAGAAATATACTGAACTTTAATCATCTCAAACCCAACTGATGATTCAGAAAAGACAGACAATATGCTTTTTAAATTAAGCAAACTCAGATTGAGTTTGAGCATCGTGGGTCTGTTGCTCCTCACATTCTCATTATGGCAGTTGAGGCAGTCCCGCTCCGGACTCGTCTTTGAAACCGGTCATACCGCGGGAATTCCTTATCAAATCATTACTCCTGAAAATTCAGGACCAGAAAAGCGTCCCCTGGTTCTAGTTGCCCATGGCCTGGCTGGATCAGGAACCATTATGCAGGGACTGGCTTTGACTTTTGCCCATGCCGGTTATGTCGTGGCAACTTGGGATTTTGATGGTCATGCAGGGAATCCTCATGCCATGGAAGAAGACATTTACAGTTCCTGGCTTTTGGCTAATGTGGAACAGGTTCTGGAAGCAGTCAGTTACCACCAACAGGTCGATACCAGCAGAATAGCTATCGTGGGACATTCCATGGGGACAGGTGCGGCACTGACCTTTGCACAGAAACACCCCGGGACACAAGCCACGGTAGCAATTTCACCTGTGAGAACACCAGTCACCCCAGAATTACCCCACAATCTGTTGCTCATGGCAGGGCAACTGGAACCGGACTTTGTAAACAATGCCAGAGCTCGCCTTGCTGAAGCAGGTGGTATTGGCGGTGATCCGAATCTGGGAAATGCCCGCCATTTTGAGATCATACCCGGGGTGGAGCATATCTCCATCATCTTTGCACCGGCTACCCATGCTTTGGCCCTGAACTGGCTTAATGCGAGCTTTGGGATCCAGGCAGATGCCCGGGATTATGTGGACAGACGTCTACTTTGGTATGGACTGGTGGTTCTGGGAACCCTTCTGATCGCTGCCAATCTGATTCCGCGAACAACCCCGGTAACCCAGCCTGAACCAGCAACACCGGTCCGTAGGATACTGATCATGGTCGTAAGTGCCTTGAGTGGGACATTGATTTTATGGTTGGCAGGCTTGTTGGGGCTCCCCCTAAACACCTTGTTTGGAATCCGTGCAGGGGGTTATCTCATTCTCTGGTTTCTCATGGTGGGACTGGTAGGCGTGATACTCCTAAAAGCTCGAATTATAAAGCCCACAAGGGCTGAAGTGATCAACGGTCTCTTGATTTTTGCTGCGATGTGGCTGGGAATTGGATTGGCTGGCGGGGGCGTCTGGCTTCCCTGGTTACTCATTCCAAAACGTCTTATACTCTGGCCTTTGGTTGTCCTGGCTCTCATACCCTGGCACTATTTACTCGGCTCGCTAAGCTCTCATGGCGGTACCGGAAGTCGCCTGACCTGGTGGCTGGGGCAGAGTCTGACCCTCTTTGTCGCCCTGTTGCTAGCCATTAAAATGACACCGACTCTGGGCTTCTTGATGTTGCTTCTACCTGTGTTTCCTCTGGTGCTTCTCTTTCACGTGATTCCCAATCTGGTTCAACGAGGGAGCTGGACCTTTGCGCTCAGTGGGGCTTGTTTCGTGAGCTGGATGCTCCTGGCGGTTTTTCCGCTGATTTAAATTTCTGGATTGTGGATTGGTTAGAGAGATTGCTTCACTCCGTTCACAAAGACGGGTTTGGGTCTGGGTTTTCGTCTTCGCGAGCCGATAGGCGCGGCGATCTCGGGTGGACTTGCTACAAAAAAGTGGACACATAAAGAAGCCTAAGCTGCCCATTTAATTGATTGTTGATAATATTGATCTGGTGATAAATATCCCAGAGCTGAATGTTTTCTGATTCTGTTATAGAATACT
>Ga0307991_1000861_pt1 | contig 22032 bp, 23 predicted proteins | sample EllFjometagen131_FD_203146 | JGI IMG/M metagenome (GOLD analysis project Ga0307991, IMG submission 203146) | Marine microbial communities from Ellis Fjord, Antarctic Ocean - #131 | ecosystem: Environmental > Aquatic > Marine > Unclassified | place: Southern Ocean | collected 2014-10-08 | reverse complement strand
AGGCCCTTTGGGGATCCCGGCGGCACTTAAGATCGCCGGATTGACAATGACAATATAAGCCATGGTGACAAAAGTTGTAAGCCCGGCGATTACCTCTCGGCTAACCGTACTCTGCCGGGCGCTGATCTTAAAGAACCTATCTATAAAAGACAATGGGTTACTCCTGGTAAATGAGGTGTGATTTGGGTTTTAACGTGTAATCGTGCACGGTTTAGTACAGTAAATTGTCAGCATAAAAAAGCCTGCCCGTAAATATTTTGGGGCAGGCTTTTCCGTTTTTTTTATGCTTTGTTGAGGACTGTCGTAAGTTACTGCATATCAGGTGCATTGCTAATAAATTCATATTTACCATCAAAACAGACCCCGATACCTTCGTTCTCAGTACGAATCACCCGGCCATTCGTTGTAACCTGTGAGCCTAAAAGTGAATTGAGATAGAGATTAACTTTAAGGTTTGTACCCTTTTCTAATAACTGGCCGTTGGTCAAAAGGAATACCCCTTTAGATGAAATATCACGGGTTTGCCATTCATATGACCGAACATCCTCGCCACTAAGCATAGTTTCAACATGAGCCGGAACCTTTAGGTTGTATCTGGTCACTTCTCTTTGATTCATAAAACCACCGATCTCCTCTTAGCTGGTTATATTTTCGACACAGCTCTAAATCAAGGCAATATTCATACCAGTTGTCAAAGCATGTATAATCATTTAATTTTATGTTCAAGCGTAGTTAGTTTAAAGAATATTGTAAAGTTATCCGACAAAAGTTTGTATGGTAATATGATATTAATCATTCCTCTTGCACAAATAATAAAAGCCTATAATTTTCTGTGTGTAGCACACCAGAAAATTATAGGCTTTTTAAATAGTGTCGGTTTTAATTACAAACACTTAGGTGAAATTGGTGGAGGATAAGGGATTCGAACCCTCGGCCTCAGCGTTGCGAACGCTGCGCTCTCCCAACTGAGCTAATCCCCCCTGTCTAAGTCTCGACGACGCGTCGTTTACTACTAAAAATGCAGCAAGCTGTCAAACCTATTTTCGCACTATTTTGTTGGGTAACGTTTCTCAAGAACCTCTCGGATCGCTTTTTTCAACTCGTCTAGACTGGCGGCTTTGACGACGTAGGCATCCGAGGCCCAGGTTGAGAAATCCTGCTTGTAATCACCATAGGCGGAACAGAGAATGACCGGGATGTTCTTGTCAATTTCCTTGATTTTGATGAGGGTGTCAACCCCGGAAATGCCGGGCATCTTTATATCCATGACGACCAAATCCGGTTTAATTTCAGGAACCATTTGCAAGGCATCTTCACCACTGGCGGCTGCCTTAATGTTGTAGCCCTCTTCCTCAAGTTCCTCTTTGTAGAGCCAGCGGATATTCTCTTCATCGTCGACAATCAGAATTGTATATTGTTGGGTGTCCATGTTATTTCCTCACTTTCCGATTCGGTTAGGTGAAAATTGTTTTAAACTGTCGGTTTTGATTGTGATTTATGAATGAAAGGTAAAGAGACGGTAACCATCACCCCTTTACCCTCCCGGTTGTGAATGCGGATGTTGCCTTGATGGTTGAGAATGATACGATGACAGATCGGCAACCCCAGACCGGTGCCATCGTGCTTGGTGGTGAAGAAGGGGTTAAAAATGTCGTGAATAAACTGTTCCTGAATGCCTTTGCCGTTATCCTTGATCTCGATCAGGGCTCTTTCTTGTTGTTTTTTGAGGTCGCAGTAGTAGGATGTCCGAACTGAGATATGGCGCTCATTGTCGGTTGACGTGTCGGCCAGGGCTTGAATGCTGTTGCTAAACAGGTTGATCAGCACTTGTTTCAACTGATTGCCATCACATTCAAGGGCTGCCATTTCGGGGGTCAGTTGGACTTCCAGGTTGATCTCTAGTTTCTTTAATTCGCGGGTAAATAGGGCTATGGTTTCATCAATTAACAGATTAAGGTCTTGGGGCTCGAATTTAATACTTTCCGGTCGCGAAAAAGAGAGAACGTTGTTGACGATCTCCTCAAGACGTTCGATCTCTTTGGTGATGATCTGACTGTAGGCTTTTTCTCGGCTCTGATCGGGAATTTTTTTGTGTAGCCGGCGGGCAAATCCGGCAATTGAGACCAGCGGGTTTTTGATTTCATGGGCAATGCTGGCGGCCATCTCTCCCAGAGCCATCAATTTTTCACTTTGTGAAAGGCGGAGTTGAGCGTTGTTTAAACTGGCCAGTGAATTCTGCAGGTGCTGGTAGAGCTCGGTGTTGTCAAGGGCCAAAGTGGCAGCGTCGGTGAAAAGAGTGATGTAGTTGAGGTCTTCCTGGCTGATACGATCAGCATTGGCCAGCATTAGGCCCTTTGGATGTTCATGATTAAAGATGGGGATGATAACGACTTTTTGGCCGGGCAGCAGAGAGCTGAGCTTTGCATGAAGTACGGTGACAAATTGCGCCGGGATCATGGCCGGTTTTCTACCGTTCAAGGCTTGTTGAAAACGGCTGGGAGACTTATCAAATTTTGGTATTTTTAACATTTTAAGTTCTTGTTTTATTTGCTCTGGAACCAGGGCACTTGCCTCGAGGAGATGGTTTGTCAGTGCCTCGAGATGGTTGTTCTCTTCCGGTTGGTCAGAGTCGTCTGGTGCCTGGTTTGGGGCGGTAGCGTAAAAGCGAGCTTGCCAAGATTCATCATTTTCCTGAAATTCGAGATAGAGGGCTGGCGAGCAGGTAAAACCCTTATTGCTGGCCAGGGCTCCGAGGGTAAGACGAATGATCTCATCCGGGGTGTCGGCCGCCAGGAGTGCAGTTTTCATTTTGTGAGAAAGGGTTAACTGTTGGGTTCTCAAGAGTGATGTCTGGTTGGCAGTAAAAAGTTGATTTTGGGCCCGGGTTCGTTCCAGGGTTGCAGCCAGATGGACGGTTAGGATTTCGAGAATTTCCAGATCCTCTTTTTCCAAGGGCAGGAGATTCCGGCTCCGGGGTTTGTCAGTCAGGAAAAATTCTAGTGTGCCGATCATCTTGCCTTGACTTTTCAGAGGCAGGATGATGTGGGCGCAGAACTGACTGAAAAAGCGCCGGTAAATGGTCGATGATGATTGTGCGTTGTTTTGGTCGATGACCAGAGGGGGGGAGGTGAACTTTAGGTTAGTGGCTTGGTGGCGGCTAACCTGTAAAACCAGCTCACGTTGTTCGGCATCGATAAAACCTTGGTCGATCGATTTTGTTGGGGACTGATCCACAGCGAAAATATTGAGGATTGAAGCCGAGTCAGAAAAGAAGATCAGGGCCGAATCGGAGAGTTTTGAAAAGACGTTTTGTACATCTTCACTGGCATTAAGCTGGGCTCCGATCTGATGGAGAAATTTTAAACGCCTGACTTTTAGCCGATCCCGGTTTTTTAAGATTGAGCTGCGCAGGATGATGGTGATTTGCCGGCAAATCACCAGAACAAATCTAATGGTATCGTTGTCGAGATTAAAGGGTGTTGAGTTGAGCAGAACCATCGTGCCGTAGGTCTGAGTCTCATCCGCCAGCGGCAGACTCCAGCCGTGTGGCAGCTGCTTTATAAAAAGGTCATTGGGGTTCAATCGTTCAGGGTCAAGAGGGTTAGGTAATCGGGTGGTTAGGGGCTTGCAGAGTGGATCATCTAGACTCGGTAGGTTGTAGCTGTACGGCGGTGTCGGCAGTTGTAGACTGCCGGCGGAATCGGCGGCTATGCGCAGAGTCAGGTGTCGGCCGCGGTGCTGCAGAAGATAGAAGGCGATTGTCGGGGCCAGATCTTTGATACAAAGAAAATGGGCTGCCTGTGTCAGGCGCTCATTGATCTGCGATGTGGCACTGCTGATCTCAATGATCTTGGTCAGGATCTCATATTTTTGACGACAATCCATTTTCTTTATCTCGTAGCTACAACTTTGAAATTTGGCTTTTTATTTTTACATAGAGCTCTTCGTATTGGGCAGCACTTTGCGACCAAGAGAAATCACTACGCATACCGTTCTGGCGCAGTTTTTTCCAGAGTCGGGGCTCTTGGTAAATTTCTAAAGCTTCTTTAAGGGTCTTCTCCAAGGCGTCGATCGTATAGTCGTTGAACTTAAAACCGTTACCCTTGCCGTTTTTCGGGTTGAAAGAGGTTATGCTGTCATCTAAGCCACCTACCGCTCTGACTAGTGGCACGGTACCATAACGCAGGCTGTACATCTGGTTGAGGCCGCAGGGCTCGTAATGTGAGGGCATCAAGAAAATGTCGGCTCCAGCCTCGATCAAGTGGGCCAAGTGGTTGTCGTAGTCGTTTATAAAAGCTATCTGTGACGGGTATTGCCGGGCCAAAATTGTCAGGCTTTCCTCTATCTCAGGATCGCCGGTTCCGAGAAAGACAAATTGGGCTTCGAATGCCGTAGCCTTTTTCAGGAGCGGCAGGATCAGGTCAAAGCCTTTCTGGGTTACCAGACGGGAGATCATGCCGATTAGAGGCCGTCGGTTTTCATGCGGAAGGTTGACGGTTGAGACCAGCTTTTTTTTACAGATCTTTTTCCCTGCCATTCGACCAAGGCGAAAATGGTTAGTAATAAAGGGATCGTTGGCCGGATCCCATTCCTGGTAATCGACCCCGTTCAAAATGCCGTAGAGATCGTTCTGGCGCTGTTGTAATACCGATTCCAGTCCGAAGCCGAATTCCGGTTGCAGGATCTCGCGGCTGTAGGCCCGGCTGACGGTATTTAAGGCGTCAGCGTAGACCAGTCCTCCTTTGAGGATATTGAGGCGGTCAAAAAATTCGAGACGTTCAAAGGTGAACTCCCTCCAGTCCAGTCCGGTAAGTGGCATTAACTCTTTTTTTTGGATGCCTTGATAGCCGAGGTTGTGGATAGTGAAGAGAGAGCCCCCCCCGTACCGGGGAAGATCTGTGTAAAGGGTTTTGAGATAAACCGGAATCAGGGCCGTCTGCCAGTCGTGGGCGTGATAGATATCTATATTAAGGTTAAGGACGGAGACCGCCTCAAGGATCGCCCGGCAAAAAAACATAAAGCGGATGCCGTTGTCTGGGTACTCTTCTCCGGTCGGGCCGTAGAGGAAAGGTCGGTCAAAATAATTATCCTGACGGATAAATGAGATACTTAGGTTTGGGTGGTGGGAGGGTCGGCTGACAATGGTTCCGACGACCTGCTTTTCTCCTAAGGGGACAGTGATTGAGGCGGTTTCGGCAAGCCCTGATTCCCGGGCTTTGATCTCTTGATAGAGGGGCAGGAAAAGGTGAACCTGATGTCCTCTTTTGGCTAAAGCGGTTGGCAGAGCTCCGGCAACATCGGCCAATCCGCCGGTTTTGGCAAAAGGAGAGGCTTCAGATACCGCAAAAAGAATATTCATTTTTAGTTCATCTCAACTTTATTAGTTGATGTATTTCCTGTGGGGTGTAGATCGGGCTTTTGCGACACCATCAAATTTTGGCTTCGCGTAGGAATTTTGCCGATTCTTCCGGTGGGGTCGGGTTGATATAGAAGCCCGAACCCCATTCGAAGCCGGCGACCCGGGTAAGTTTTGGAATAATCTCCATATGCCAGTGATAGTAGTCAGAGGTGTCGTGATAGTTGACCGGGGCGGTATGGAGAATGAAGTTGTAGGGAGGGGTATCAAGTACCCGGTTAAGCCTTTTTAAGGTGTCGGAGAGCATCAGGGCCAGCCCTTCGATCATGTTTTTACTATTTGCTTGATAGTCATGAGTGTGGCGCTTGGGTAGGATCCAGGTCTCAAAGGGAAAACGCGGGGCATATGGGCAGACCGCGATAAATTCATGATTTTCGCTGACCATCCGCAAGCCCTGGTTGATCTCCTGTTGGATAATATCACAGAAAACACAGCGCTCCTTGTAGTCGTAATATTTTTTCGCGCCGACAACCTCTTCCTTGGCTCGTTTCGGGACGATCGGCAGAGCGATAATCTGGGAGTGAGAATGTTCGACGGTCGCCCCGGCCGCCAGGCCCTGGTTTTTGAAAACCAGGATATAGCGGAAACGTTCATCACCGGCGAGGTCTCGAATGCGATCCCGGTAGGCCCACAAAACATCTTCAACTGCCTCAATCGGCATGGATGACAAGGTCGCCTGGTGGTCGGGGCTTTCGATGACAACTTCGTGGGCACCGATGCCGTTCATCATATCATAAACCCCGTCACCATGACGGACGAGGTCGCCTTCAATGTGGAGGGCGGGAAATTTGTTAGGTACGACTCTTAAGCGCCAGTTGGAATCATTGCTTTGGCTGCCGGGTTGTCGGTAGGCCAGGATTTCGGGAGGGACAACATCTTCATTGCCGGGGCAGAAAGGGCAGAATCCACTTTTCCTCTCCTGTTTTAGGCTGCTGAATTCAGAGGGCCTTTTGCCGCGTTCCCGGGAGATGATTACCCAGCGGTCGACGATCGGATCTTTACGTAACTCAGACATTGTGGTGCCTTCTCAAGTCAGTTGGTTGGTGATTTCTCGAAGTTCATTGTTGCTATTATACTCTTTGTAACGCTTCCGTCAACTTTTACTGAAAAAGGGGGCAACAATTGGGCCGCTAATTTTGTTGTGTTGCAAGCTCAGCGTTTGAGCTGATACTTTCTGACGGCTTGATTATGTTCCTTGAGGGTTCGGGAGAATTGGTGCTGGCCGTTGTTGCGGGAGACAAAGTAGAGGTAGTCGGTTTGGTCCGGGTTGATGGCGGCCCTGATGGCTTTGTGGCCGGGGCTGCAGATTGGGCCGGGAGGTAGGCCGTGATGGCGGTAGGTGTTGTATGGTGAGGGGTGGTGTAAGTCCCGGCGTCTTAAATTGCCGTCAAAATTCTTACCCAGGGCGTAAATCGTAGTGGGGTCACTGGCGAGCCGCATCTTGCGCCGCAGGCGATTGTGAAAAACCGAGGCGATGACCGGCATTTCATCATTGTTGCCGGCTTCTTTCTGGATCATGGATGCCAGGGTCAGAATCTGATGCCGGTTTAAGTTGTTGGTGGGGTTTTGTGAAAGTAGTTTTTGAAGCTCTATTTTCCCGGTGTTCAGCATCTGTTCAACAATCTGTCGACATGATGTCTGGCGACTGTAGTTGTAGGTGCTGGGGAAAAGATAGCCTTCCAGATTGGGGTCTGGCACCTGCAAGTTTTTGAGGTACTCAGGTGAGGAGGTGAGTTGTATGAACTCATTATTTTGGCATAAACTTCTGGCTTGTAGCCGGGCGCCGATCTGTTGCAGGGTAAAACCTTCAGGGATGCTGAGCCGGCGTTGAAAAACTCGACCTTGTTTCAAGATTTCAATAATATTTAGTGGGCTGGCGGCCGCCTCGATTCGGTATTCACCGGCTTTAAGAAGAGTGGAGTTTTTTAATAAGCGGTTTAAAATAATGAAGCGTTGGCTCGAACTGATCAGCTTGTGCTCTTGCAGTTGTCGGGCGATTTTTTTAAGTGAACTGCCAGTCTCAATGAGAATGAGTTTTTGGGGTTGTGATCCGGTTTGATGGGCAAAACGGTAGAGGTCAAAGACGGTCAGGGCTGTGAGGCTGGCAGCCAGGCTTGCAAAAATTATAAGGGTTATCAGGTTTCGTTTCATTGTCTAGTCGTCAGTCTTCAGTAGTTATTGGTCAGTTACAGGTCACGGCCCACTGATGACTGATCACTGTTTTGTTTACGACGTCGAGTGATCAAGCTTTTTAGCTGGGTCAACTCCGGGTTTTGCATAAGTCTCGCGCAAAGAAAATAGGCAGCAAGGCCGCAAAGAATCTTTGTTGCAAGGCGAATACTTTCATTTATGTGACTCTGGTAGTTGGCAGTCATCAGCGGTAGCCGGTCAAGAGTTAAGATGATTATAACCATGACCGTAGTCGCCAGTAGACTTTGGTAAAAGGCGCGGCGGCAACCGGTTATTTTGATATCCTGTCCCAAACGGCGCTTTAAAATTGCAAGTAAAAGCAAACAGTTGACGGCGCTTGAGATAGCCGTGGCCAGAGCTAGGCCCAAGTGTTGCAGAAGTTGCATCAGGACAAGCGCACAAATCAGGTTGGTCACTAGGGCTATAGCACCGACCTTGACCGGGGTTTTGGTGTCTTGTAAGGAGTGAAAAGCCGGGACAATAATTCTCAAACCGGCATAAGCCCAGAGGCCGGTGGCGTAGGCGATAATGGTTTGTGAAACCATGTTGGTCGAGTGAGCGCCGAAATAGCCTCGTTCAAAAAGCAGAAAAACAATTGGTTTGCTTAAGACTATCAAGCCGGCCATGGCTGGTAGAGTGATAAACATGAGGAGGCGCAAAGCCAGTGAAAAGGTTGACGAAAAATCGTGCCAATTATTTTTCGCTGCCGAGCGGCTTAAAGTTGGCAAGACGGCCGTGCCCAGGGCGACCGCAAAAATGCCTAAGGGGAATTGGATCAGGCGATCGGCAAAATAGAGGTAGGAGATACTGCCGTCAACCAGATAGGAGGCCAGCAAGGTGTTGAAGAAGATCGTGATCTGGGTGATCGCCAGTCCCAGCAGGGAAGGTCCCATGAGAACCATAACCCGTTTGATTGCGGGATGCTTAAACTGAAATCGCGGTCGCCAGGGAAAGCCATGCTTTTTGAGAACCGGGAACTGGAGGAGGAGTTGGGCCAGACCTCCGGCCAAGACTCCGATGGCCAAAGCCAGCGCAGCGTTGCCTAGTATCCGGCTCAGGCTTAAAGCGGCGACGATCATGCAGAGATTCAGTAAAATCGGGGCTAGGGCCGGAGTCAGGAAGTGGCCATCAGCATTCAGGATTCCCATAGCCAAAGCGACCAGGCTGATGAGCAGGATGTAAGGGAACATGAGCCGGTTAAGAAATACGGCGAGTTCATATTTTTCCGGTGTGGCTTCAAAGCCTGGGGCAATCAGAGAAATTATAAAAGGGGAAAAAATAATTCCCAAGATTGTGACGATGGTCAGGCAAAGGGCCGTTAGGGTCATGGCGGTTTGCGCAATTTCCCGGGCTTCAAGGCGTTTGCCAGCCACCAGATAGGTTGAGAATACCGGGACGAAGGCGGCGGTCAGGGAGCCTTCACCGAAGAGCCGACGCAGGAGGTTGGGAATCCGAAAAGCGACAAAGAAAGCATCAGCATAAATGGAAGTACCAAGATAGTTGGCCGTAACCATATCCCGAACAAAGCCGAGGATTCGGCTTAATAAGGTGGCGGCACCGATGACGCCAGCGTTTCTGATCAGGCTGCTGGCAGGATTTTTCTGGGAAGCCGGATTCATTCAATTAAACTTATTGACGACAGCTAAAGCCCTGGGACTTAAGTGGGAAAAGAGGCGTTGGTGGGTGATTGCCCCAAATTTTTTCAGAGCGCTCGGTTTATTTTTTAGTTCTCTTTTTATTGCTTCAGTTATAGAGCGAAAAACCGCCGGATCGTGGGGGTTGGCGATTCTCGTGTTAGGCCGAATCGAAATAAAGGCATACTTCAACCCCTGACGTTCATCCAAAAGCAACATTAGATCTAAAAGTTCAATGTTCTGTGTCAATGTTTACTCTTTAAAGTACAGAGGAAGATTTTAGGCACTGTTTATTTTGACTAAAGTTGACCATATAACATGAGTTCTATAACTGTAACAAGAAGATTTCTCACTTTGTTTCATCCGCCTTGGACAAATTGTTTGACAGGTGCCGTGCAACCGGTTATATGAGATTGCAATATATACATATGTTTTGTTTAGTGATAGTGGAAACCGTGAAAGCGGGTTCTGTTCTCGGTGAAAATATGGAGGTTACTCTTGGAGAAAGATCAGTTCTGTTGTCGGGTTGCTGAAGTTCTGAAGGTTTTGGGCCATCCGGTACGTCTGCAGATTGTGCAGACGCTTTTGACCCGGGAGAGTTGCGTGAAAAATCTGTGGAGTTGTTTAGAGCTCTCCCAAGCTACGGTTTCTCAGCATCTCTCGGTTCTTAAGGGTAAGGGGATTGTTGATTCCGCCCGTGAAGGAGTAGCGATGCGTTACTGGGTGAGTGACGATATCAGTAAGCTTTTGATTGGTACCTTGATGGAGCATTTCAGTATGGACTGTGCGGCTGCGGCAGGGTCCTTTGAAGAGGTGGAATAGAATGCCCTTATATGAGTATGAGTGCCCAGAATGTGGGGTTAGGGTTGAGGTTCTGCAGAAAATGGGAGAAGATGGTACTGCCCTGAAATGTCACAAGTGTGCGTTTGTGGGTTTGCGCAAGGTAATCTCCGGTTGTGTTGTACAGACTGTTGGATCCGGCAAGTCTGCAGGTGCTTTGGGTGATGCTTCTGGAGCCAGTGGTTTTACCTGAAACTAGGGTGCAAAAAGCAGATAGTTGTCTGCTCAATTATTTATTCGTTATTCTGCCGGTGACAATTCCAATACCCCTTCTGACCATCTCGTCTTATTTGCTCGGGCTCAATTTCTCCAGATCAATAATCAAACTTCCATTAACGTACGGTCGGGTTTTATATTCATTCAGTTGTTCCATTTGTTTGATGATTCCCGCCATTCTTAAGCACTATATTGAAACAGTGAAGATTTTGCTTGGTACCGGGGCAACCTCCACCTGTGTAAAGGAGAGTTAAACAGTGTGGAATTTGAATTCCAAAGTTTTTTGAAGCTTGATGAAGATCATGTGCGGGCCAATTATGGGATGGTTAAACTGCATCTGGAAAAGGGCGAGGAAGAAGAGGTGAAAATGTTTCTCGATAAACTGACCAGTATTGATGCTCTTTCCGAGAAGGAAGAGTTTCCTGAAGTGCAAAAACTGGCTCATATTCTGCGTGCCAAGTTGGAGAAGAGAGCTGCAACTTAATGGCTGTTGAAGAGTTTTTTGAGTTTGTTTTCCTTGGTTCTGAACGTTGTCGTCTGGATCAGTTTCTCGCGATCCGACAGCCTGACATCTCTCGCAGTCGCCTACAGGTTCTGGTTCGTTCAGCTTCAGTTTTAGTCAATGGTGACCCTGCAAAAACCTCATACCTTCTCAAACACGGGGATTGTGTCACGCTCAAGATTCCGCCCCCGGTTCCCCTGCAGCTTGAAGCCCAGGATTTACCTTTAGAAATCGTTTACGAAGATCGGCATCTTGTTGTTGTCAACAAGGCGGCCGGGATGGTTGTTCATCCGGCTGCGGGGAATCCGGATGGTACCTTGGTAAATGCGCTGTTATCTCATTGTCGTGATCTGGCCGGGATTGGCGGTGTCATGCGGCCTGGTATTGTTCATCGTCTGGATCAGGATACTTCCGGCTTGTTGGTGGTTGCTAAAGATGATCTCAGTCACCAGGGGCTGGCCGAGCAATTTAAAAAACATACGATCAAAAGGGAGTATGTAGCTCTGGTCTACGGGCGTCTTTTACCAACGTGTGGTTCTTTTCAATCATCAATCGGTCGCCATCCCCGGCAACGTAAGAAAATGGCTTCGGTCGAGAGAGGTGGAAAATCGGCTCGTACCAACTATCAGGTTTTGCGTTATTATTTATCGGGAGTTTGCTCTTGGCTTTCTTTGCGTCTGGAAACCGGTCGCACCCATCAGATCAGGGTTCATTTGAGTGAAGCGGATCATCCTTTGGTTGGTGATCAGGTATATTGTAAAAAGGGGATAAGTCGTTTGCAGACAGCCGCTTGTGGAGCTGATCTGCTGGCCAACTTTTCCCGGCAGTCACTTCATGCTCGGCGTCTCGGTTTTCGACACCCGGTAAGTGAGCAATATCTGGAATTTGAAAGTTCCTTGCCGCCGGATCTTGAGGGTCTGCTGGAGGCTTTGGGTGAACTTGAAAAACGGGTTTAAGTCAAGGTTAAAATATCCTTTCAGCCTTGACAATCAGTCAGGTCCTGCCTACCTTAAGGTCGCTACGTTGCCCTCGGTAATAGCGGGCTTTACGCTACGGCCCGGGGGCTTTAGTGGTGGATCCTTCACTTCTGCCAATATGAGTTACCAGGTTGGTGATCAAGCTGAGATGGTGGACCGGAACCGTCAGGCTTTACTCCATAGTGCTGGTGAAAATAATTTTTCATCACTGGTGACGGTCAGGCAGGTCCATGGCAACCGTTGTCTGACAGTTACTGATCGGGATCCTGAAAGGCTTGCGCAATTAGCAGAGACTGGAGCTGATGCCCTGTTGACCGATCAGCCTGGTGTTCTTTTGGGAGTGCTGACCGCCGATTGTCTGCCACTCATCATGATTGACCGGAATCGCAGGGCCGTGGCGGTTGTTCATGTTGGCTGGCGCGGCTTGGAACAATCTATAGGAACTGTGGTGGTTAGAGAATTGATCCGCCGCTTTGCGGTTGCGGTGGAGACCCTTCAGGTTTATGCCGGTCCCGCTATTGGCAGTTGCTGTTTTCAAGTTGGGAGTGAAGTGGTCGATCGTTTCCGGCGGCATTTTGCCCTTGATGGGATTGCCGGATGGTATCAGGAGCGGCCCTCAGGTTATTATCTTGATCTTTTATCTATTCAGCGGGCTCAGTTGCTGGCGGCCGGACTCGCTAAAGAAAATTTTCAGGTTGTCGATATCTGTACGTATTGTCATGATTTCTGCTTTTCCTACCGTCGTGATCATGCTATAACTGGCCGCCAGTTGGCCTTTGTCGGACTTAAGGAAAATTTTTGATCTGCGCCCAAGGTGATATTGCCAGAGCGCTTTATTTAAGGTGAGTTAGTCATATGTATATGATAAGTAATTTATTGGTTGCGGTAGCCAAAATTCTCGATATCGGATTAACCCTCTATCTCTGGATTGTTATTATCAGGGCTCTTTTGTCTTGGGTAAATCCCGATCCTTATAATCCAATTGTCAGATTTCTTTATCAGGCTACCGAACCGGTTTTTTATCGAGTACGGCGCTGGTTTCCCTGGACCGCGATGGGGGGGATAGATTTTTCGCCGATGCTGATTATGTTGGCCATCTTCTTCCTCCAGTCCTTTCTCGTGCAGACCTTATTACAGTTTGCCCAAACGATAGCCCATTAGTCGGTTTAAGTTCAGGAGCCTGCGAGGTTTCCACGGGGATGCTTAATGGCGCGATTGTGGTTTCGAGAAACGTCGGAAGGTGTGACTTTCAGGGTTCATGTCCAGCCCCGGGCGGCGCATAACCGTCTTCAGGGTATGTATGACGATGCCCTTAAGATATCCCTGACCGCACCCCCGGTAGAGGGGGCTGCCAATCGTCTCTGTCGGGATTTTCTGGCCGATCTTCTTAAACTCCCTCGCGCTCGGGTCGAGGTTGTTGGTGGCCAGAAATCGCGCCGTAAAACGATTTACGTAGAAAGTTTAAATGGGTTTGAGCTGAAAACCCGCCTGGGGCTTGATGATCAGCCTTCTGCCGGCAAAGGTTAAAGTAAGTTTAGGCTCGGTTCCGATTTTTTAGCAGTGTTCAGTTAATGCAGATTATTAATGGACAGTACTGATTTTTTCATGTTTTAAAAAATTTACGAAGGGACAAGGATTAGAAGTTATGCCGATTTACGAGTATCAGTGTGAAGAGTGTGAACATAAATTTGATATGTTGCAGAAAATTACAGCAGAACCTCTTAAAGAGTGTCCTGAGTGTGGTGGCCCAGTTCATAAGTTGGTATCATCAACTTCATTTATTTTGAAAGGTGGCGGGTGGTACGCTACTGAGTACGGTAAAAATCGGCCTCCCCAAGAGGCGAAGAAAAAGGCTGCTGCCAAACCCGCCAAAAAAGAAGTAAAAAACAAAACTAAAACGGAAACCACCAAAACCTCCGCTGCTGCTTAGCTGAGTTTGCGTTGCTACTTTATGATGTCATCAGTGGACTGAACGGTAGGTTAGGAGATACTCAAAGGTCGCGGTAACGGTTAGATGTTTGGTGTTCATGCGTTCCGGAAGCGGTGGAAAAGGTGAGGCGTCGCGGATGGCTCGTACCGCTTCATGGTCGAGCAGGGCGACACCGGATGAACGGAGGATCGTGACTTCTGCCAACGAACCATCCTGGTTGATGACAAAGCGTATCAATAGACGTCCCTGGGCGCCGGTGCGTCGGGCTTGATAGGGGTATTCCCAGACCAGCTCAATCTTCCTTTTCAGGGCCAGATAGTAGGAATGAAATTTATAGTCGAGGGTGTTGAGGGAGATCTCAGTGCTACTTTTCAGCTTGTTGGGCAGGCGTGGGTGATGTTTGCCGGAAGGCACTGGCCGGTTTCGGCGTTCTTCGGTGATTTTTGTCAGCTCTTCAAATGAAGGAAAGAGTTTTTTGATGTCCGGCAGGGACTCTTTTACCGGTTCTTTTGTCAATTTTTTTACCGCCTTCTTTTTCACTGGCGGTGAATCCTTTTCCGGAGTTTTGGTTTGCGGGCGGGGTTTGATGATGGCGGCCTTATCTTTAGATGGCCGGCTTTTAGGTTTTGCCTGAGGCTTGGGTTTAAGTCTTGGCGCAGCTGTTTTCGGGGCGCTTTCATCAGTTCTGGTTTCAGTTTTGCTCTGTTGGTTGCGGTCAGCCAGGAAACGAGGTTTTTGCGGTGGCGGTTTGGGAACCTCCTTTTTCTTTTCTTTGGGGGGCAGCTCGATAATTTGGACCGGGATTTCAGCTTTTCTTTTTTGGTGCAGTTCCTTAAGGGCTTTAGTTGAGGGTTGCCATTCGCGGTAATGGTAGGCCAGACTCAAGTGTAGGAGCAGTGATAGTAAGATGAAGAGGATAAGGTAGGGGGGCTCTTTTTTTTCTAACAAAAGTATATTTCTCTCGCGCTTGTGTAGCTATTTTAAAGTTGAGGGAATTTGGGGAAGCAGAGCCTTTATTACGGTGCATTTACTAACCTATCAATTCGCAAAAAGTCAAGCCGGGCATGATTATATTTATCTAATTGGGTTTAGCTATCCCATGATTTTTGGGAGAGCATCAAGGTTATGTCATGGTTAATTTATTTACTCAATTTATACGCTACCTGGAGGTTGAGCGCCAGCTCTCCCCGCATACGGTACGTGCTTATCGATCCGATATCAAGCAGTTGCAGGTTTTTCTCGCCGAGTGTTGTGGCCTGCCATCTTCACTCGTTGAAAAAGAGGAACCCTGGTCGCAGGTTAATGAGCATCATCTCCTGAAATTTATGCGCTCCCGCATGGTGAGCGACGGGAGCGCTTCAGTGGGTCGTAAAGTGGCGGCCATCAAGACTTTTTTTGCCTATCTTAACAATCGCCACAACTTTTTGGGGAATCCCGCAGCGCTCTTGCGGGCCCCGCAGAATCAACGGCATCTTCCAGTCTATCTCGAAGAGGAAGAGGTCGATCAATTGCTTGATATCGAGCCCGTAGATGATGAACTAAAATTCAGAGACCGTGCCATTTTAGAGCTAATGTATGCCAGCGGTCTGCGGGTCTCTGAAGTGGTCGGACTTGATATTGGGAATCTCAGTTTCGTCGATGCCGTGGTTCGGGTTATGGGTAAAGGTCGTAAGGAACGGCTCGTGCCTTTGGGGCGAATCGCCGCTAAAGCTCTTGAAAGCTATCTTGAGAAGAGACAAAAAGTCAATGCCGGGGCTGGTGATGCTCTTTTTCTCAACGCCCGCGGTGGGCGTTTGAGCGCCCGTTCAGTTTCGAGCCTGATTAAAAAATATGGGCTTCTTGCAGGTTTGCAGAAACCCCTGACCCCGCATGCCATGCGCCACTCTTTTGCTACTCACTTGTTACAAAATGGGGCTGATCTTCGGGCCATTCAGGAGCTTTTAGGTCACAGCTCCCTTTCGACGACGCAGCGCTATACCCATGTTGATGTTAAAAGGTTGCTGGAAGTTTACGACAAAGCTCATCCTTTAGCGGCCGGTGAGGACCGCGTATCAGGCTCGGAATCGTAAGTGGCCAGTGGGTTTTTATGAAGCCGTCAATTTTGATATCAAACTAGCGATCCCAAAATCGGGTTAAGGTAAGGAGAAAAGATGTTTAGAGGTACAACAATTCTCGCGGTTCGTCGTGAAAAGCTGGTTGCTATGGGAGGCGACGGCCAGGTGACCCTGGGCGATACCGTAATGAAACACGGCGCCCGCAAGGTGCGTTGGCTCTATGATGAGCAGGTTCTGGCTGGTTTTGCCGGTTCCACGGCTGATGCTTTTACCCTCTTTGAGCGTTTCGAGGAGAAACTGGAACTCTATAATGGTAACCTGACCCGGGCTGCCGTCGAGATGGCCAAGGACTGGCGTATGGATAAGATGTTGCGGCGTTTAGAGGCCCTGTTGATTGTTGCTGATGAAGAGCATATCTTTGTGCTTTCCGGCAATGGCGATGTCATCGAGCCCGATGACGATGTCGTCGGGATTGGTTCCGGTGCGCCTTATGCCGAATCTGCGGCTCGTGCCTTGCTCCGCCACTCTGAACTTCAAGCTGTTGACATTGTTAAGGCCGCGATGAAGATTGCCTCTGAAATCTGTATCTATACCAATGATCGTTTAACCCTGGAAATCCTGCCCAAAGAGCAGAAGCCGGAGGAAAAGAAGTAGATGTCAATATTAACTCCGAAAGAGATAGTTATTGAACTTGATAAATATATTGTTGGTCAGGATGACGCCAAGCGGGCGGTGGCGATCGCCCTGCGTAATCGCTGGCGGCGCCAGCAGGTGGACCCGGTTTTGCGCGATGAGATTGCGCCGAAAAATATTATCATGATCGGCCCGACCGGGGTCGGTAAAACCGAGATTGCCCGGCGCCTGGCAAAACTCGCCAAAGCTCCTTTTATCAAGCTCGAAGCCTCGAAGTTTACCGAAGTCGGTTATGTTGGTCGCGATGTCGAATCGATGATTCGTGATCTAACCGAGCTCGCCGTCACTATGGTCAAACAGGAGGAGACCGAAAGCGTTCAAGCCAAGGCCAAAGATATCGCCGAAGAGTGCCTTCTTGATCTGCTGTTGCCGCCGGTTAAAGTTCCGGAGCCGGAACCCGAGTCTGAAGATGATGTGATTGAGGTGACCATTGATGATAATTCTGGAGAATTGGAACTGTCGCAAACCAGCGCTGTGGAGCAGGGACAGCAGGTTGAGGCACGCCAACAGAAAACTCGTGAAAAATTGCGTAAACTCTTTCGTAAAGGTAAGCTTGACGATCGCAGTGTCGATTTAGAGATCACTCAGCAGGCGACTCCCGTGGTTGAGATTTTTTCGGCCGGGGGTTTTGAAGAGATGGATATCAATATCAAGGATATGTTTGAAAACCTGATGCCGAAACAGACCAAAAAGAAGAAAGTCAAAGTTCCCGAGGCTTACGATATTCTGATCGAGCGTGAAGCCCAGCGGATGATCGATATGGACAAAGTGGTCAACGAGGCTAGATGCCGGGTCGAGCAGAACGGTATCGTCTTTCTTGATGAGATCGACAAGGTCGTGGCCCGTGAAGGGACTTCAACCCCTGATGTTTCGCGTGAAGGTGTACAGCGTGATCTCTTGCCGATTGTCGAAGGTTCTTCAGTTAATACCAAGTATGGCATTATTAAAACAGACCATATCCTCTTTATTGCGGCCGGTGCTTTCCATGGCACCAAACCCTCCGATTTGATTCCCGAGATGCAGGGCCGCTTTCCGATTCGGGTGGAGCTCGACTCTCTCGGCCGCGATGACTTCATCCGTATTCTGCAGGAGCCTGAAAACGCCTTGATCCATCAATATGTCGAATTGATGAAAACCGAAGGGGTGACCCTGAAGATTGGCAAAGATGCGATTGAACAACTCGCTGAAATCGCCTGTCTGGTCAATGAAAAACATGAGAATATCGGGGCTCGACGGTTGCATACGGTGTTAGAGTGCCTGCTCGATGAAGTTTCATTTAACGCCTCGGAAATGGCTGGAGTGACGGTTAATATAGATGCTGACGAGGTTCGTCGTAAACTTGATGATATCGTTGAGGACGAAGATTTGAGCCGTTACATCTTGTAATGAATGGACGTGAAGTGTGATGGAAACATATTTGCAGAAAGCCGCTATTTTAAGTGAATCACTGCCCTATATCAGAAAATTCTACGGCAAAACTCTGGTCATCAAATATGGTGGCCACGCCATGGTCGATGAAGCTCTCCAGGAATCTTTTGCCCAGGATGTGGTTCTGCTTAAATTTGTTGGTATCAATCCGGTTATTGTCCACGGCGGCGGCCCTCAGATTGGTTACGTCCTCGAACGGATGGGTATTAAAAGTTCTTTTGTACAGGGCATGCGGGTTACCGATCAAGATACCATGGATGTTGTCGAGATGGTTCTGGTCGGCAAGGTTAACAAGACTATTGTCAACCTCATTAACCAGCATGGCGGTATCGCTGTTGGCTTGAGTGGTAAGGATGGATGTCTGCTACAGGCCGAAAAACTGCTGATGTATGATACCCCCAAGGCCGATCGACCGCCGGAGATCATCAATGTTGGCAAAGTCGGCCGGGTTGCCAAAGTCAATCCTGAAATTCTCAACCGTCTCGATGAGGCTGGTTTTATCCCGGTGATCGCCCCGGTTGGGGTTGATGAAGCTGGTGAAACCTACAATATCAACGCCGATCTCGTGGCCGGGGCCATGGCTTCGGCCTTGAAAGCCGAGAAACTGGTACTCTTGACCGATGTTCCTGGGGTCAGCAACCTGGCCGGTGAACTTTTGAGTAGTCTTAATCGTCGGGAGGTTGAAGAGCTGGTTAAAAGTGGTGCAATTAAGGGTGGGATGTTGCCCAAAATTGGCTGCTGTCTCGATGCTCTGGAGGCCGGGGTTGCTAAAACCCATATCGTCGATGGTCGTCAGCCGCATTGTCTCTTGCTGGAGATCTTTACGCCTGAAGGTGTGGGCACCGAGATTCTGGAATAAATATGCACCTGCTTGAAGGTCGACATCATATCGTGGTGCCCTGTTCGCCTGGGGTTACCCCTTTTCTGGCACGTGAATTACGTGATCTGAAGATGCCGATTATTGAGGAGCGTTCGACCTCTATAACCAGCAAGGGTGATTTCTCTGACGTATTGCGGCTTAATCTTAATTTGCGTACCGGGCAGCGGGTCTTATGGCGTCTCGCCTCTTTTTCAGCCTCTGATCCCGATCAGCTTTATGAAAAATTGATGCCTTTGGCCTGGGAAGATCTGGTGGCGCCAGATGGCTACTTTTCGGTTACGTCGGTAGTTGATACTCCGACTATCAGGGATAGTCGTTTTGCCAACTTGCGGGTTAAAGATGCCATTGTCGACCGTTTGCGGCGTTGTTGCGGGCGTCGTCCCGACAGTGGGCCGCTGCGTGACAAACTGGTTTTTCACCTTTTCTGGCGGCAGGATGAAGTTAAAATATATCTTGATACCTCTGGCCCCACCCTGGCCCAGCGTGGTTATCGCCTTGATCCTGGCAAAGCCCCTCTGCGCGAAACCCTGGCCGCAGCTCTGATCCTGGCCAGCGGTTGGAACGGTGCCAAAAACTTTGTCAACCCGATGTGTGGCAGTGGTACTCTGGCAATCGAAGCGGCCCTGCTTGCGCAAAACCGGATTCCTGGTCTTTTAAGGCAGGAGTACTCCTTTCAGTCACTCTCTGGATATAAGAATATGGAGCTTCTAAGTCTTAAGGCCCAAGCCCGGCGGGCGGCCCGGCCGGATCGCAAAATCCGCCTGATCGCTTCCGACATCGATCCGCAGATGATCAAGGTCGCCAAGGAGAATGCGACGCGCGCTGAAGTCGCTGACGTTATTGAATTTATCACCTGTGATTTTGCTGAGACCCCGGTTCCCGAAGGCGGTGGAGTGCTTTTCTGTAATCCCGAATATGGGGTCCGTCTTGGCGAAGAGGGGGAGCTCAAAGTAACCTACCGGCGCTTCGGGGATTTTCTCAAACAGTCGGCCACCGGCTATGAAGCTTTTATCTTCAGCGGCAATCGCAACCTTCTAAAAGAGGTCGGCCTGCGTCCCGCCCGGCGCTGGCATTTCGATAATGGCGGTATCGCCTGCGAACTGGCCTCCTATCCTCTCTATTCCGGCAGTCTCATAAAATCTTAAATCAATTCAAATCAAGCAAAACCTGCTTGACACCTAACCCCTTTTTTTGTTACAAGCCAAACCCCGTGCCGGAGTGGTGAAATAGGTAGACGCACGGGACTCAAAATCCCGCGGGGGCGACCCCGTGTCGGTTCGATTCCGACCTCCGGCACCATTAATGATAACAAGGGGTTACAGTCTTATGGCTGTACCCCCTTGTTTGTTTTTGGAAGGTGGTATGTGTAATTCCTGTGTAATTGCGCCGAAAATTTATATCTGTAAAATTAGGCTTCTTGTTCTTTTATTACTGTCTTAAAAACGGTATCGTAACGTTGCTCCAGCATGTCCATGGCTGATTGAATGTGTTCGCCGTTCTGGTGGCTGTAACGAGCTACCATCTGTAAAGTTTTGTGGCCCGAGATTCGTTGTACAGTAGGAAGGTCGACACCAGCCTGTACGAGGTGAGTTATAGCGGTGTGACGTAGGGTATGGATAACGACCAGTTTTGGGTCAAGCCCAGCCTCCTTAACGACAGATCTGAATGCCTGATCAGGCCAAGTGATGTGTCCGTTTTTTGATTGCTTGGAAGGAAATAGCCAGATTTGGTCTGGTTCGCTTGTTTGGAGATATTCGGACAGGTAGTTTGCGATACTTTTTGTGATTGGTTGTTCCCTTGCCCCCGCTTTTGCCTTTGGAATATAGATTACGCGCCTATCAAGGTCGATATTTGCCAGGCGAATGCTAAGGATCTCCGATTTTCGCATGGATGTTCCTAAGGCAATCCTGATAAATGGATAGATGAAATAACTCTGATGTTTGCTCGCCGCTTCAAGTAGGTTTGTGATTTGGGTTGGGGTGAGATAGACTATCCTGCCGCTATCTTCCTTTAAGCGATTTATCTTTGCGGGACGGTGGTTGATCCACTTCCATTCCACGGCTTTAGAAAAGAGGTGAGATAGTGCGGCCAACTCTCTGTTTACCGTCCCGTTTGTGGCGCCTTCTTCCTTTCTGGATTTCTTGAAACGCTCAAGATCGAAGGTGGCTATATTTGACAAAGGTTTATTCTTAAAAAAAGGACACAGGTGCAATCCCAGGCGCTGTCTTTTCCTCTTAATGTCTTTGCCACCCTCCTTTTCCAGTTTCTCCAGATATGTCTTTGCCGCCTCCTGAAAACCGAGTACAACCTTTCTGCCTTTTGGTAGATTAAGTCTATCCTTTCGGGCATCACTACGCGATTGCTCGATAAAATCCTCAGCTTGTTTTCTGGTTGTACCTTCAGACTCTTTGCCAATTACGCGATGGATGCGGATTCCATCGACCATGATGTTGACGGAATAGTGTCCGTCGCCATTGGCAAGTCGTTCAAACGATATCCCATGTTCTTGAAGTTTTTCTCCACGCGAAACTTTACGGATATTTGTGCGTGTTAATTTCTGGAATTTGAGAGCCATAATTGCCTCCTAAAAAGGAATTTCGGAAGGAGCACCAAATCCATCATTAATATGTTGAATTTCATTTTCTGGTATAGCTGGCAATGATTCCCTGCTCTCTTGCCCATCCGCTATCTTCTGCAGTAGATCCCAACAGTCACGAACTCGTTGATACCAGATATTACTAGAAACTGGATCCCAAGATAAGGTGCTACTAAGTTTGTTATTTTTTTCTACATGTAGAAAAAAATATGGTGTCTCTTTTATTGTTTTCCAAAGATGTTCTTCGTTAAAATTCAATAGTTCCGGGCAGGTCTCTGCAAATTTTATAAAACGATCAGCTTCATCAACATCCCAAACACTTGCAGTAGCTTTAAGTGCAGTAATTTCCTGGTTCTCCAGATTGTCGTAGCCACACCTCACTTGAACCGTCTCTTGTGAGACAGCTTGTTCGATAGCCCACTCGACGAAACTTGAAAGTGTTCTTCGTTGTTTCCGGGCTACCAATTCGGCGGCAAATCTCAGTTTTGGATCAAGTCGAACGGTAATCACTTCCGACCTTGCCAATTTTCCGCCTTTCCCCTTTTTCTGAGCCACCATAACCATATCTCCTGTACTAAAGCATTATAAGTTCTAAAAAATTCTGCAATTCTTATAACATCACAATTAACATTTGACAAGATATATTTTTGGTGGTATTATTCTTGTGAATTTAAGT
>Ga0307991_1000860_pt1 | contig 22033 bp, 17 predicted proteins | sample EllFjometagen131_FD_203146 | JGI IMG/M metagenome (GOLD analysis project Ga0307991, IMG submission 203146) | Marine microbial communities from Ellis Fjord, Antarctic Ocean - #131 | ecosystem: Environmental > Aquatic > Marine > Unclassified | place: Southern Ocean | collected 2014-10-08 | reverse complement strand
CTATCATCACCATCTGAAACTTTTCCTACCATTTCAGCTTCTATGCCATTGGTTTTAAAAACTTTATGAGTACTTCTTGTAGCGATTATTTCAAACCCCAGATCATAAAGCTTCTTCGCGATAAAAACTATATCTCTTTTATCATCATTTTTAACGCTAATAAAAACCTTACCGCTAGTTGGAAGTTCCTGTCCCGCTGCAAGTTGTGCCTTATAAAAAGCAATGCCAAAAGCCGGATCGATCCCCATAACTTCACCGGTTGATTTCATTTCGGGACCCAAGAGTATATCTACTCCGGAAAATCGTGAAAACGGCAAAACCGATTCCTTAACTGACATATGATTAAATACCATTTTTTCTTTTAAATTAAATTCACTGAGTTTTTTTCCGGACATAACCTTTGCGGCAATTTTCGCAAGCGAAACATTTGTAGCTTTACTCACAAAAGGTACAGTCCTGGACGCCCTGGGATTAACTTCAAGTATATACACAACATCTTTCTTTACCGCGAACTGTATATTTAAAAGTCCCTTTACCTGCAGTTCCTTAGAAACCGCATATGTGCTTTTCCTGATAACATCGATAATACTGTCACTTAAGGTATGCGGGGGCAGAACACATGCTGAATCCCCTGAATGAACTCCGGCTTCTTCAATATGTTCCATTATCCCGCCGATAAAAGTATCTTCTCCGTCAGAAATAGCGTCCACATCAACCTCAACGGCGTCTTCAAGAAATTTGTCTATCAAAACAGGATTTTCTCCCGAAGCTTCTTGCGCTTCATGTATAAACTCATTGAGGGATTCTTCATTATAAACAATTTTCATCGCACGTCCGCCCAGAACAAAAGACGGACGAACAAGAACCGGGTACCCTATTGATGCCGCGATCTTGATCGCTTCTTCTGTGGTAAGAGCTGAACCATTTGCCGGTTGATTGATCTTTACCTTATCAAGAAGTTCGGCAAATTGGTCTCGGTCTTCTGCACGATGTATTGAAGAAACAGATGTACCAATGATGGGGGCTCCTGCTTTTTCCAGTACATCCGCAAGATTTAACGGTGTCTGTCCTCCAAACTGAACGATCACGCCATCAGGTTTCTCTATATCAATAATATTCATCACATCTTCAAAAGTTAACGGTTCAAAATACAATTTATCTGAAGTGTCATAATCAGTTGAAACAGTTTCCGGATTCGAATTCACCATTATAGTTTCATAATCCAGTTCCTTAAGCGCAAAAGAAGAATGACAACAGCAATAATCAAATTCAATCCCCTGGCCTATCCTGTTGGGACCTCCCCCAAGAATCATTATTTTTTTCTTTTTCGTTACCCTGGCTTCACATTCCTCCTCGTATGTCGAGTAATAATAAGGCGTATATGCTTCAAATTCTGCAGCACATGTATCAACAAGTTTATAAACAGCTTTAATACCTAAACTTTTTCTGTGCTCCCGCACCGTAATTTCATCTGTATTAAAAAGCTGCGCCAATTGTTTGTCACCAAATCCATATTGTTTCGCCAAAAGAATAAGATCCGGTGAAATTTCTTTAATATCTTTTTTGTTTTCTACTAGTTCATTTTCAAGTTCCACAATTTCCACTATATTTTCAATGAACCATGGATCTATCCCTGTCATTCCAATTATATCAGCTGGAGTATATCCCTTTTGAAGAGCATATTTTATATAAAAGATCCTCGAAGCATTAGGTTCTGACAAACGCCATTTAATTTTTTCATCTGGGATTTCCTTATAATCCAATTTGTTATCCAGACCAATATGCCCTATTTCAAGACCTCTAAGCCCCTTTTGAAGCGCCTCTTTAAATGTTCTTCCTATTGCCATGGTTTCCCCAACGGATTTCATTGATATGCCCAGGGTATCTCCGGCTTCAGGAAACTTTTCAAATGTAAATCTTGGTATTTTAACAACGCAATAATCTATTGAAGGCTCAAAAGAAGCCGGGGTTTCTTTTGTTATATCATTCATGATCTCATCAAGAGTGTATCCCACAGCAAGCTTAGCCGCTATTTTAGCAATTGGAAATCCCGTAGCTTTACTGGCTAAAGCAGAACTTCTGGAAACCCTTGGATTCATCTCAATAACAACCATCCTACCATCTTTAGGATTAACCGCAAACTGTACATTGGAACCACCCGTCTCAACTCCTATCTCTCTTATGATCTTTGCCGCGGCATCTCTCATATTCTGATATTCTCTATCGCTTAAAGTTTGTGCCGGTGCAACCGTAATGGAATCTCCTGTATGTACCCCCATAGGATCAATGTTCTCAATGGAACAGATGATCACAACATTATCTTTTCTGTCCCTCATAACCTCAAGTTCATATTCCTTCCAGCCGGATATAGACTCTTCGATAAGGATCTCACCTACCATACTGCTTTTAAGCCCCATTAACACAACTTTCTCAAACTCTTCTTTTGTATTAACTATCCCGCCTCCGGTTCCGCCCATGGTATAACTAGACCTTACAATAAGCGGTAACCCGATTGTTTCGGCCACTTCACGTGCTTCATCCATATTATATGCTAGCCCACTTTTTGGCAGATCCATTCCTATTTTCTGCATGGCTTTTTTGAAAGCATCCCGATCCTCTGCCTTTTTAATGCTTTTTTCATCAGCACCAAGCATTTTAACATTATATTTTTCGAGGATACCCATCTCCTGAGCCTTCATCGCGGTATTAAGCCCGGTCTGCCCTCCTAAAGTAGGAAGAATAGCATCGGGCCTTTCTTTTTCTATTATTTTTCCGAGGATCTCCGTGGTAATAGGTTCTATATATGTCTTATCCGCCATTTCAGGGTCCGTCATAATAGTTGCGGGATTTGAATTGATAAGAACCACTTCAAACCCTTCTTCCTTTAGCGCCTTACACGCCTGCGTACCTGAATAATCAAACTCACATGCCTGACCAATTATTATCGGCCCAGCTCCTATTATCAGTATCTTTTTTATATCAGTTCTTTTTGGCAATATTTTCCTCCATCATATTAATAAATTCCTCAAAAAGATATTCAGAATCTCTAGGCCCCGGAGCATATTCGGGATGGAATTGCACTGAAAACAAAGGTAATTTGGTATGTCTTATTCCCTCTAGAGTATTATCATTTAGGTTTACATGAGTTACTTCGATCTCATCAGAATTAATAGATTTATCATCCACACAAAAACTATGATTCTGTACTGTAATAAAAACTTTTCCTGATTTTATGTCTTTAACAGGTTGATTCCCGCCATGATGACCGAATTTAAGTTTATATGTCTTGCCCCCCAAAGCCTGTCCTATCATCTGATGCCCCAAACATATACCAAAAATAGGTACTTTACCAATAATGTTTTTGACGGTTTCTACTACATAAGGAACTGCGGCAGGATCTCCCGGACCGTTTGAAAGCATAACACCATCAGGTTTCATATCAAGTATCCCATTAGCATCTGTATCCGCAGGCACAACTGTAACCTGACAATCGTATTTCTCCAGTAAACGCAAGATATTGAATTTTACGCCACAATCAAGAACGATTACTTTATATTTACCCGAATCATTCCATTCGAATGATTTATCATATGTAACTTCTTTAACAAGATCAACACCTTCAAGACCCTGAGACGCTTTAACTTTTGCCAACAAATCATTTTCATCTGTATCAATCGTAGAAAGAACCGCTTTCATAACTCCCTGAGTCCTTATATGCCTAGTAAGAGCTCGTGTATCAATACCGCAAATACCCATAACATCATTTTCTTTAAGATACGTACCAAGATCTTTTGTGGAACGGTAATTACTGGAAATCCTGCTTAACTCTTTGATAATAAACGTTTCCAAAAAAGGTTTTCTTGATTCAACATCCTCATCATTTGTTCCATAATTACCTATTAGAGGATAAGTCATGCAAACCATTTGCCCTTTGTATGAGGGATCTGTAATAATCTCCTGATACCCAGCCATGCTAGTATTAAACACAACCTCACCGAATCTCTCTCCGGAAGCACCAAAAGAATATCCGTTAAAAACACGACCGTCCTCTAAAACTAATCTTGCTTTCTCTTTCTCCATAAAATTCCCTCTACAATTATTATATTACTCAAATATACCGTAAAACTCCTGATACATGGTCTATAAAACATAAAAACTCTATGACATTTTATATGTTTTTCATAATAATGCAATAAATATCAAACAAAAAAGCCCTTTATGAGCATCTTGCACTCAAAAGGGCTCCATTGCCTTATTGATTGTTCTTTCCTTCGAACAGCCAAGCTATATCGTTTTTTAAACTACAACGTTTTCTTTCTACTAGCGACCAAAAACTAGTAACTAACAAGATCTTTCAGTTCGCATCCCTCTGTCATTCTGAGTGAACGCTAGTGAACGAAGAATCTGTTCTGTCTTGTTGTTATCTCAAGATCCTTAGGTTCCGCTTTTTCGCCTTGCTCAAAGCTCTCTCAGAATAAATTCGAACTTATGACTTATGTACCCTTCGGTTACATAAGTCATGTTCTCATTTATTTACCGTTGCGTATTTCATATGAAAGTATGATAGCTTCCGCGATATCTTTCATAGAAACACGTTTATTCATGCTAGACTTACGTATAAGCTCATACGCCTCTGCTTCTGTTAATCCCTGATCTTTCATTAAAATACCCTTGGCTTTTTCTACTTTTTTTCTGGTCTCCAGTTCTTCCTGAATGACCTTAGTTTTAACCATAAGTTCAGTATTTTCAATAGCAACCGCTGCCTGATTAGCAACCGCACTCAACAAATGTATATCACTTTTTGTAAAATCATAAGCTTTAGTAGTATATACGTTAATAACACCAATCACTTTTTCTTTCACCAACATAGGAATACTTAACATTGAAACCAGTTTTTCTTTTTTCGCAAGGTCTTTTTCTTTATATTTTTTGTCTTTAGAAACATCTTCAATAATAACCGGTTTCTTATCCCTTGCAACTCGTCCTACAATACCTTCTCCAACTTTCAGCGATCTTTCCTTGAGATATTCTTGACTCATAGCCTGCGTAGCCCTTATCCTTAGTTCTTTCGCCTCCTTATCCAAAAGCCATACAGCACATATCTTTGCCTTCATTACACTTGCTGTAAGATTCACTATGAGCTTTAGGATATCCTCAAGATAAAGATCTGAAGTTATAGCCTCACTGATCTTCGTGAGCGTCAAAAGATATTCTCTATCACTGGTTTTTTTAGTAATAGCTTTTTTTGCCATTTTAATTCTTTTTTTTCTTCCATACTTGTCACACTCTACACCTGTCCTCTATAGCTTTAGCGAAGAAGGATGCCACATGTCACAATATCGTTTAGCTAGAGCAAAAACAACATATCCGCATAAGACGGTAAAGGCCATAGATCATCCGGGATAAGCCCTTCAAGCTCATCTACAGCACTACGCAAATATTCCATAGCTGAGATCATTTTCTCCGACGACTTATCTTTTATCGCTTTTTCAAGTTTTCCAATACCGGAAAACGTTTTTTCTGTCTGATCGCAAATCTCCGTTAAAAGTCCCTTAGTCCCGGTATCTTTGCATCCTAAACCTTTTATTCCATCTAGTGTAGCCGATATATCGTCTTGATATCTTAGCGCAGCCGGTATGATCATTGTTTTTGCCATAATAAGCGCTGTCCCAGCTTCTATATTTATAATTTGATCATACTGTTCCACATATATTTCATAACGTGAAATAAGTTCGCTTTTTCTTAAAACTCCCTGTCTTTCAAAAAGGTCAATGGCTCTTTTGCTAGTCATGGCTCTCAACGCTTCCGGAGTCTTTTTCAAATTCGGAAGACCACGTTTTTTTGCTTCTTTATACCATTCTTCTGTATAATTGTCTCCATTAAACAGAATGCGCTTATGTTTTTTAACTATATTTTTCAGAATATCCTGTAGAACCTCGTTAAAATCACCTTTCTTTTTAACTTTAGTTTCAAGCTCAGTACATATCTCATCAAGAGCATCTGCCACAATAGTGTTTAAAATCGCATTTGGACCGGCACAACTCTGGTTTGAACCTACAGCTCTAAATTCAAACTTATTGCCTGTAAAAGCAAAAGGCGATGTTCTGTTTCTATCAGTAACGTCTCTTGGCAACATAGGCAAAGAGGTTACACCTATCTCAATCGCCTTGGTTTTCTTGGAACTTTTTGCCCCACCTTTTTCGATCTGCTCAATTACATCTAAAAGCTGATCTCCTAAAAAAATAGAAAGAATAGCCGGAGGCGCTTCGTTTGCCCCTAATCTATGATCGTTACCCGCCGAAGCCACTCCGGATCTCAAAAGATCAGCATTTGTATCTATAGCCTTCATAAGTGCACATATAATTGTAAGAAACTTGGCATTTTCATGAGGGTTATCTCCCGGACTCAACCAATTTTTACCGTCCGGACCCACAATTGACCAGTTATTATGTTTCCCTGAACCATTAACTCCTGCAAATGGTTTTTCATGCATCAAGCATACAAAACCATGTTTCTCAGCTATTTTATTTAGAGCTTCCATCGTAAGCATATTATGATCCACTGCCAGGTTCTGCTCTTCAAATACAGGAGCAATTTCAAACTGAGCCGGACAAACTTCATTATGTCTTGTTTTTGACGGTATAGCTAGTCTCCATAACTCTTTATCCAGATCCTCCATAAAATTTATAATACGCGTCTTGATAGCACCAAAATAATGGTCATCCATCTGCTGATGTTTACTCGGGCCTCTACCAAAAAGAGTTCTGCCTGTTTGGATAAGATCCAGCCTCTGACGATAAAACTTCTTATCTATGAGAAAATATTCCTGTTCTGCACCTAAAGTCGCATATGCCCTTTCCTTTTTTGCTTTTACCCCAAAAAGTTTACCCATACGTAAAACCTGTTTGGATAAAGCCTCAACTGATCTTAAGAGAGGTATCTTCTTGTCTAAAGCTTCTCCATGATAAGAATAAAACGCCGTTGGAATACAAAGAGTAGAATAATTCTTTCCTTCCTTTATAAATGCCGGCGATGTTGGGTCCCATGCAGTATATCCTCTTGCTTCAAATGTTGCTCTTAATCCTCCTGATGGAAAACTTGATGCATCCGGTTCTCCTTTGATCAGTTCTCCCCCGGAAAACTTTAATATAACTCCGCCTTCATTATCAGGCTGTATAAATGAATCATGTTTTTCCGCAGTAGCTCCAGTAAGCGGCTGAAACCAATGTGTAAAATGAGTGGCTCCCTTAGAAACCGCCCATGTCTTCATTGCATCTGCCACCTCATCCGCTATCTTGGAATCAATAGACTTTCCTCTTCTAATAGTAGATACAAGCAATTTATATGCATTTTCTGATAGATAATTTCGCATATTTTTAAGACTAAAAACATTTTCTCCGTACAATTCGGTTATCGCTCCCTTATTAGTTCTCTTATTTTCCTTCATTATCAACTCCTTGTTTTTGTATTTAAATTAACAATATTTTACCACTATTTCACCTTAAATCAACAAATCAAATATCTAAGTAGTGTCAAGTTAATTGGGCACTTTCATATTCAAGCTCTTTGATATCTTCCCCCATGGGGGAAGAAGGCGCCCCTTCAGGCTGCTTCACGCTATCTATGTGCTGTATTATACCATAGACCCAATAATCCACACTTCTTGGGTTCTTAAAATACCCTTGTACCTTTATACGTCGTCTTATCTCTTCCAAGTATCTCTCTATGTGATTAGTCGTACTTATCAATCTCTTGTCATCCATATAATCATAAAAAGTTAATGTATCGGCAAAATCTTTCTTTAAATTGTTTATTGCTGTAGGTTCTATATCTTTCCACTTCTTGTAAAACTTATTAAACTTGGTCAATGCCTCTCGTCTAGATGAAGATTTATATATTCCACTAGCTTCCTTCATTAAGTTCTTTCTATTCTTTACTTTGTTCTTTATTCTTTTGCTTACATTCCTAAGCTTATGGGTATAACACCACTGCCACTTCGCATAAGGATATACCATGCTTATTGCCGCTCTTATTCCTTTTGCTCCATCGCTTGCTATTAGCTTTAGATTCTTACCCTCAAGTCCTCGCCGATATAGATCATTTAAAATCCCGGTAACTTCCTGTTCACTTTCACTTTTAGCCAGCTTAAACGCTAATATCTCCTTGCTCCCATCTTCTTTTATTCCTATCACGAATATTATCGGTCTCTTCCGAACATATCTCTCTTTAACAGACACCCAAATGCCGTCTATCAGTAGATATCTATACGTATCCGAGATCTTCCTAGTTCTAAACTTAATAAGCTCTTCTTCAAAACTCTTTAATAAACGCGATGCCGTAGCATGACTAACCGCATCTCCAATAAAGGCCTTAAAAAACTTCCGCTGCTTCCTCATAGAAATCCCCAACATCAAGGACATTATTACCATCTCATCAAACTTCTTCTGTCTCCTCTGATATTTATCAAATAACTTGAAGGCTATGTCTATCTTGCCCCTGGCTCTGGGCACCTCAAGTTCACTTCTGCCGAATGTCGTTGTTAAACAACGTCTATATGTTCCCTTACGTACCGCTATTCTTGAATCTATCCTTTCAAACTTTTTGGCTCCGATCTTAACGTCAAACTCTTCGGTAATGCTTCGCTGTAATATATTCTTGATAGCTTTATGCGCTTCAGTCTCGAACTTATCTACCGTTCCTATACCCATATCCAACAAGTTACGCTTTACATACCTCCACTGACCTGATACATTGTTCTTTGTAAAGTCTACACTTCTCATAATGGCATACCTTCCCGGGGCGCAAGCCCCTTTAATGGTCATTAATTTAGTCGTTAACAACCATTAGGGTATGCCATTTTTGTCTTTATTTCAAAGAACTTATTTATAGATCCTTCGACTCGGGCTTCGCCCTCGCTCAGGATGACAATCGAAAGTGCCCACAATATGTTACACTATCAATATCTATAGACACTTTAAAATAAAAAAGACATCCTGCCAGCTGCGTGCTTTTACAGCTATTAAGAACGTCTTTATCCTGTTTTTCTTATCCTTGAAAGTTCTATACAGCGCTAAAACTATGCGCTAAAAATAAAAAAAACATTCTACTCCATAACGCTTCATTTCCAATTTCTGTACACCTACGTGCATGTTATTTTTTTTGCTGTATCACTAAATATTTTCTTGCTAAAAAAGAAAATATTTTTTTTAAAAACCGTATGGGTAAAAAAAATTTCGCCCCTACATATATCACAATCAATACAGCGTTTTTACAACTTCTATAATCTCCGGGATCTTTTCTTTAATAATATCCGAAAGTTCCAGACTGAAATCAGTACTTACCGGCTGAACCCCTACGATCTTAATATTCTCTGCCAGATCCAATTTTTCCGCTAAAGTAAGCGTTTCCAACAAAGCCATACCATGAGTGGAAAACTGATCGTTAAACTGTGCCTTTTTTATTGAATCAAAATTTAATACTTTTATGCTACCCGCTTCTTCACCCATATCTGCCGCATCAATAATAACAATACTGTCAAATCCCGGGAACACTTTTAAAAGATCTAATCCCGAAACATCTCCGGAATGTAATCTAACATTCTCCGGCAATATTTCTTTCTCAAGTTCCTCTATAACCCTGACACCTATACCGTCATCTCCCATCAGAATAGACCCGACCCCTGCAATAAGCGTATTAATCATAAAGATATCTTTCCTCACACAAATTTAACATCCAGCATATGCACTGAACACGAAATACATGGATCATACGCCCTAACAAGCATTTCCGAAAAAAGCGTAATCTCTTCTTTAGTTTTTCCAATAATTTCCGGAATAAGTTTTTTCATGTCCAGATCAATATTGGCCAGATTCTGATTAGTAGGAATACAACAATTGGCTTTTTCTACTACTCCCTTTTTATCAATAGTATATTCATGAACCAAGACCCCGCGCGGCACTTCAACTGCCCCCGCTCCTGTACCCGGTTTAACTTCAAAACTCTGCCATTCGTCTTTTGTCGGCCAAGAAGTTACGGCTTCGTTATAATCGATACCTTTTTCAATAAAATGATCGATAATTCTTATAGAATCATACATACAATGTGCAATTTCAACTACCTGCGCCACTGTATTCATGAAAGGATTGTAACACGGTGTTTTGAAATTCAATGCAGAAGCAACTGCTTTTGCTTCATCATTCAACTGTTCAAAGTTGACATTTGCCCTGGCAAGAGCCCCGACCATATACGAACCACGTTTGTTCTTAGAATGTTTCGCCGTTGAATGTGCTACATGATACTCATGTATAACCTCTTTATATTCTCTGGGAGTTATTGTACCATCAATATCGGTTGTAGTAATATCCCCCTCATAAAAAGCATATTCACCAGAATGAGTAAGAGCTACATACTCTGTCTCCCTCTCAAATTTAGGAAGTTTTACGGACTGAAAAATATTAACGGTTTCTGCAAGATCTTCAACTTGAGAAAGCAGTATTTCTTTCATAGCCTCAAGCTCTTTTTTTGAAGGTAATTTTGTCCACCCTCTTGGACATATTGTGATCGGATGAGTATGCCTTCCTGCCAGTATATCGCACATATCACTATAACCCTTTTTCATTCTTAAAGCTCTCATAACAACTTCTTTATGCGTTTCTACAAGCGGCAAAACACTGGGTACACCAAGAGCATCAGGCGCGACAAGAAAATATGCGTGCAGAAGATGACTATCCAAAGTTTCATAATGAAGCAAAAGTTTCCTCAAAAGTTTTGTCTGCTCACTTACTTTGAAACCTATTGCGTCTTCTGAAGCTTTAACCGATGCCGTACAATGACCGGTTGAACAAATACCGCATATTCTTGAGGTAATGTGCTGTACTTCAAACATTGAGCGTCCTCGTACCATAGCTTCAAAAAATCGTGGGGCTTCCACGATCTCAAGCTGACATTTTTCAAGCTTACCCTCTTTTACGTTTATCACAATATTACCGTGACCTTCTACTCTAGTTAAATGCTCCACATTTATATCAAGCGCTTTTTTTGATAATTTTTCGCTCATTTTTTCTCGGCCTCCATTCTGCATGCATTATAAAGATCAAATTTCTGTGTCAGCTCTTCTACCGTATATCCATATTTCTTAAGAATATCCATTTGTCCGTCTTTTGCCGGATCATCCAAAAGCCCTCTGCATCCATAACATGTATTGCCATAGCTAGGACACCACGCTTCGCATCCGGCACGCGTGATCGGTCCCATACAAACTTGCCCTTTTTCAAACAAACAAACATTCTCTTTAAGCTTACATTCAACGCAAACAGCATAATTTGGCGGCGTATATCCTTTACCCATCAATATTGATGTTACCGCTTTTACAAATTCATTATTATTTGTCGGACATCCGTGAATATAATGATCAACCTTAACAATATCATGTACCGGTCTGGGATCACCTACCTCTAAAGAAAATTCTCTTTTTGCGTAAACTATTTCTTTTGCTTCTTCGTCAGTATATTTTTTTTTCAGACCATTTATCCCGCCAATACAGGCACACGCACCATAAGCAACAAGTATTTTTGCATTGTCTCTTATCTTTTTAACCCTTTCTTCATCCTGCTTACGTGTTATACTCCCCTCAACAAAAGCTATATCATAATCATCGCTTTTTTCGCTTATCACTTCTCTAAAATTAACAATTTCAAAATGATCAAGCAAATCCAAAAAAACTTCATTTAAATATGTAAGCTGAAGCTGACAACCTTCACAACTTGCAAAATCGAAAAATGCTATTTTTATTTTCTTTTTATTTTTACTCATAAGGCTTCCTCCAACCCCCTTAACTCACTATAAAAAAACGTTGGGCCGTCTTGACATACATATTTATCATTGATCTGACAATGGCCGCATTTGCCCAATCCGCATTTCATACGTCTTTCTAGAGAAAGAATAATCTTATCTTCGGGTAAACCCTTCTTTAAAAGTTCCGCAATAACAAATCCGTACATAACAGGAGGCCCGACAACAACAGCATATGTCCGATTAACATCAATATCAACTCCGGGGATCAATGTAGTAATAACTCCAACACTCCCTTTCCATTCCGGATCAGCCTTATCCACCGTACACGCATAGTTAATATCCGTAAGCTGATTCCAGGACTCGATCTCATCACCGAACAATCTATCTTTAGGCTGTTTACATCCAAGCAGAATACTTACGTCTCCATAATCTCTTCTTCTATCTATAACAAAATTGATTAAAGACCTTAAAGGAACTATTCCAAGACCGCCGGCAACAAAAATAAGATCATTCCCTTTTAACTCATCAATAGGAAAAGGTCTGCCGTAAGGTCCTCGAACGCCTATCTTGTCACCAACTCCCAGTTGATGCAAAGCATTTGTAAAAGTCCCTACATTTCTTACACAGATCTCAAAAGTATTTTTATCTTCTTTAGTCGGAGATGAAGAAATAGAGATAGGCGCCTCCCCTATTCCAAAAATAGATAATTGAACAAATTGACCGGGAAGATTCCCCAGTTCCTCTTCACCTTCAAGTTTAATTTCAAAAAACTTCTCATTTTCCGTCATTATTACGGTTCTAACTATTATCCCCTCTTTCGGCGAATACTGCGGGTCCACCTTTACGTTCGTTTTTTCAGGATTTGAATTAAAATTACACATTTTTATACTCCTTTATAAGTTCATTTACCGTTTCAATCAGACTTATACCGGCAACACAAGCACGTGTACATCTGCCGCATCCTGTGCAGAAAAATTTATGATATTTCTTAACAGAATAACTGAACTTCCTGTAATATCTATGTCTCTGCCGGGAAGACCTTTCTTCTCGAAAGTTTTCCCCACCTGCAACTGCCGCAAATTCGTCTAACTGACAGGAATCCCATATACGTTTCCTTTCCCCGCCTGAAAGATCAAGCTTTACATCATCATTAATATCAAAACAATAGCATGTAGGACAAACTGCCGTGCAATTACCGCAGGAAACGCACTTTTTACCAACCTCATCCCAAACCTTACTATTATAAGATTCTTCAAACATCTTAGGAAGTTCCTTGAAATCAGAATTTATCTGTGGTTTAAACTTTTTAGCCTTTTCTTCTCTAAGTTCTCTAAGCTCAAATTTGGCCTTATCATCTTCATCCGGTTTAAACATAGCGTTATCGCCAATTATTTTTTCGCCTTCATTTGAATTTATATGAAGAATATATTTACTACCGGCATCAGTGATCATTATATCGTATCCCGCTTTCGGAACGTGCGTATCCATTGTCACGCAACTTGCGAATTCGTCACACGGAAACATACATTCATAACCGATCAATACGATTGACTTCTTTCTTTTCTTATAATAGGGATCCGCAGGATCTTTAAAAAATACAGTGTCGAGACATTCTATACCGTCAATATCACATGTATGCACTCCAAAAATAACAGTAGGCTGTATATCAACAGATGTATCCGCCAAAGTTGTCTGCCCTATTTTAAATGCTCCGAGTTTTTCTTTCTGTGGAAAAAAATATTTCTTCGGAGGCAAGATCGTTGGAATATACTCCAGACTGATCTCTTCCGCACTATCAACATCCGCAAAAACAAACTGGTTTTCTTTTTTTACAGGAGCTACAACACGATGATCCTTTCTTAAATAATCAACAAAAGTCCCTAAATCTTTTTTTTCTAGGAATACATACCTCATCTGTTTCTCTCCTTTTTAATTTTAATATTCTCTTTTACCCAACTAATAAAACCATCTAGCCCCTCATCCTTTTTACAAGAAATCAGTAAGGTCTCAATACCCGGATTGATCTTCTTTATACTTTCTTCACAAAAAGAAACATCAAAATCAGAATGTTCAAGCAAATCCATTTTATTTATCAAAGCCAATCGACTCTGTTTAATAATAAGCGGATATTTCACAGGCTTATCATCTCCTTCAGGAACACTAAATAAAGCGATCTTTGTATCTTCTCCCAGATCAAATTGGGCAGGACAAACAAGATTTCCGACATTTTCAATGATCAATAGATCCATTTTTGTCAGATCCACGTCTTTTAATGCAGCTTTTATTAATTGTCCGTTAATATGACAAGCATTGCCGGTATTTATTTGTATGACCGGAATTTTAAGTACATCTATTCTTTCAGCATCTCTTGTTGTAAAGCAATCCCCTGTAATAACGGTAAAAGGGACCCCTTCTTCTTTAAGCACGGGACCGACTCTTTCTATTAAAGATGTTTTTCCCGCTCCCGGAGAAGAAATAATATTTACAGTGAAAACATTATTATGCCGCAAGACTTCTCTATTCTCATTCGCAGTATCTTCACTGGCTTTCAAAATATTTTTCTCAATCACCTTAAACGCCATTATTACCACTCAATCCCTTTTATGGTTATTTCATTTCCGGAGATCAATTCTGTTTTATCTGAATCACATACCGGACATTTTAAATTTGTCTTATCCGCAATACTTAGCATTCCGCAATCTTTACATTTAACCCTTAAGGGTATCACTACAATATCCAACTGAGCATCTTTCAGTTTCTTGTTTTTCGGAACCGCATTAAACCCTGCGATCAAAATATCCGGAACAATATATCTCAACTCTCCAATTTCAAGAAAAATTGTTTTTATCCGTCCAACTTCCGGAGACTTTATTTCTTTTTCAAGAATATCAACTATATCTTTTGCAAACTTCATTTCATGCATACTAGCAAATCCTAGGCAACTGTTCGCCTGTTAACATATCCATTATATATTCACCGCCATATTTAGTACGCAAATAAACTTTCCCCGGGTTTACGGAAGTTACTTCCCCTATCACCGCGGCATCTTGGCCAAGTTTATGTATCTTAAGCAGATCAACTATTCTCTCTGCAGCCGGAGCCTCTGAAATAATAATTACTTTTCCTTCATTCGCTATATAAAGCGGGTCCATGCCTAAAAGCTCACAAGCACTTCTAACTTCTTCTTTTACCGGAATCGTTTTTTCCTCTATTATTATACCCATACCGCTTTCAGCAGTTATTTCATTTAATGTTGTTGCAAGTCCGCCCCTGGTAGGGTCTCTCATGAACAGTACTCCATTTGTATAGGAAAGCATTTCTCTGATCATGAAATTAAGCGGCGCACAATCACTCTCTAAAGTTGTATCAAATTTTATTCCCTCTCTTTTACTTAACACGCTAATACCATGATCTCCTAAGGTCCCGCTAACAATAACCTTATTCCCGGATTTGATCTTATCTATTCCTAAAGAAATATTTTTGTCGATTATACCAATACCGGAAGTATTGATAAATATACCATCAGCATTATGTTTTTCAACGACTTTAGTATCTCCGGCAACTATCTTAACATTTGCATGTTTTGCCCACTTGCCCATCGATCCCACTATTTTTTCTAACTCTGTTTCAGAAAACCCTTCTTCAAGAATAAACCCACACGTAATATATTTTGGTATCGCTCCCGAAACAGCTAAATCATTGACCGTTCCGCAAATCGCCAATTTACCGATATCCCCACCCGGGAAAAAGAGCGGCTTTATTACAAAGGAATCTGTGGTAAATGCAATTTTGCCTTTTTCCATATCCAATTTAGCGGAATCATCACACCGATCAAGAATATCATTACCCATATGTTTAAAAAACATGTTCTTAATTAAATTATGGGTTAACTTCCCACCACTGCCATGATCCATTGTTATCGTTTTCATATTATTTCACCTCGCATATTTATACCAGGCTGCACAAGTACCTTCACTCGAAACCATGCAAGCACCTTTTGGACTTAAAGGAGTACAAATAGACCCAAAAAGACTACAGTTTTCAGGTGTCTTCGTACCTCTTAGTATTTCACCGCAAATACATCCTGATATCTCTTTTGTTTCCGGAACCTCAATGTCAAAAAAATTTTCAGCATCAAAATCAGAATACTCATTTCTGATCTTCAATCCGCTTCCCTCTATATCACCAAGTCCTCTCCATTCAGATGTTACCGGTTCAAAAACCGTTTCCATAATCTTTAACGCCTTTAAGTTCCCCTCATCACAAACTACACGTTCATATGCATTGACAATTTCTATTCTATCTTTTTCGAAAAGATCGGTTAAAACAAATATAGATCGTAAAAGATCCATCGGTTCGAACCCTGAAATACAACAAGAAATGCCCATATCATAAACTACAGGTTTGTACATATTAATTCCCGTAATCGTACTAACATGACCCGGACCTAAAAGCGCATCGATATTACAATCTTCCGCTCCCAGTACAGCTTTTATTGCCTTCGGCATTGTTTTATTCAAGGCTAATACATTAAAATTTAAAATTTTTTCTTCTCGGGCCCGGATAATTGCAGCCGCTGTCAAAGGAGCAGTTGTCTCGAAACCAATACTTATAAATATAAACCTTTTCCCGGGATCCTTTTTTGCAAAAGCAAGAACATCATTTACCGAATATACCGTTTTCACCTCTGCACCTAATGCTCTGGCCTCACTAAGGGAAGTATCACTTCCGGGAACATTCATCATATCACCGAACGAACATATAACAACGTCCTTTGCTTCGGCAAGTTTTAGCACCCTATCTATATCTCTAATGGAAGTAACACACACAGGACAACCCGGCCCGGAAATTAAATTAATATTTTCTCCAACAAGCGAGTGTATCCCATTTTTTCTTATAGCCATTGTATGTCCGCCGCATACTTCCATAATATTGAACGGTTTTGTTGAAATACAGCGTATTTTTTCTGCAATTTTTTTACACACATCTGCATCTCTATATTCATCAAGATATCTAAGCATCTTTTTTAAAACCTTTAAAAAAATTTATCGTAAATTTAGCTCGCTCTTCATCAACTTTTTTTATGGCATATCCGGCATGCACAAGAACATAATCTCCTATAGAAACATCCGAAAGCAAATCAAGAGCAATATCTTTTTTCACCCCGGATAGCTCAACAATACCGGTCGTACCGTCTATTTCTATCATGCGTCCCGGAACAGCCCAACACATATTTCACATCCTTTTAATAAATACTGGCCGCAATAACTGCCTGCCCAACAGAAATTCCAAGATCTGTTGTTGAGAATTTTTTATGCGTAAACAAATCCAATTTATCGTGCTCGAATCTTTTAGTAATATAATTTAACAAATACTTATTCTGAAAACATCCACCGGAAACTACAACCTTACCGATCTCTGTTTTTTTTGCGATAAGAGAACTAACACTATATACCATCTCACCTATAGTATTGTGAAACTTAGCGCTTATATCCCCGCTGGATAAACCTTGCTCCATATCTCCAACTATTTGTTTTATCATTTGTGAAACATCTATATTGCTTTCATAAATATCATAATCATAATGTTCAGTTATGCCAAATTCGATACTATTTTCAAGCAAAATAGCGGCCTCTGCCTCAAATCTGGAAACATCACATATTCCAAGGATCGAGGAAACCGCATCGAACAATCTTCCCATGCTTGAAGTCTGCGGAGAATTAATTTTTCTTTTCATCATGTGATCTATTATAGAAGTTTTTTCCACCGGTATTCTTTTAAGTAAAGGAATATTCAACCTTAAATAGTTGTCCCCATAAGCCATCCTTAAATAGGCAAGCGCCATACGCCAGGCTTCTTTCACAACAATATCGGCCCCGGGAGCCAATACATAGCTTAGATGGTACTCCCTTGAAAAATCTGTTTTAGAAGATACCAAAAATTCCCCGCCCCAGGAATGTCCATCATTACCATATCCGGTTCCGTCAAATGTAACTCCTATAACCTCTTCCTCAATACCATTATCATACATACAGGCAACTATATGTGCATGGTGATGCTGAACCTTGAGAAGTACTGAGCCGTCATTTTTTTTCTGAAATTCCTCAGCAAGCGAAGTTGATAAATAATCCGGATGCATATCACATACAATAAACTGTGGCTTGTTTTTTTCTTTTTGAAGAAACTCTTCTATTTCATTTTTATATTTGATAAAATTGCACGCCTCTTTGAGGCTGTCCACAGGCGCTCCTGTAACTATTTCTTTTCCGGAGATAAAAGAAAAGGCTGTTCTGTTCTCTGCCCCTAAAGCAAGTATTCCATCATCCATATTTACCTCTTAATTTTTAATTTAATCTCCATTATCTAAAAAATAAGATAAAGTTTCAAGTTCTCTTGAAAGATCCACGTCTTTGACCTTCACGCCTTCTGAAACGCTGAGACTGACGGGTGCAAAGTTTAAAATACATTCCACACCTGATTCTACAAGTAAATCGGCTACTTCCTGAGCCTCTCCAAGCGGAACCGTGATTATCGCCAAAAATATTTTTTTCTCTTTTATTACCTGGGCTACTTCCTGGATCGACTGGATCAAAACCCCTTCCAGATTTTTTCCGATTTTACGTATATCCGTATCGAACGCCGCAACAATATCCAACCGATGTTTACTGAATCCCGAATACGAAAGAAGCGCTGATCCCAGATGTCCGACTCCTACTAGAGCAACTTTCTGAGTTTTGTCTTTTCCCAGTATTTTTTGTAGCTCATCTCTCAGACCGCTTACAGAATATCCGGACCCTGAAACTCCAAACTGACCGAAATACCCTAGATCTTTCCGTACCTGAGCATCGCTTAGATTTGTTCTCTCTCCAAGTTCAGCCGAAGAAATAGTTTTTATCTTAATTTTCGAAAGTTCAGTTACCTCTCTAAGATATACAAATAGCCTAGAAATTGTAGTTTCAGGTACCTTCTTTTTGTTCTCATTTTTACCCATATATTGCGATTCCTTCTCTTGTGATAATTTTCACAGAGTTTGTTCATAGAATCACAAATATATACTTTTTAATCTAAAAAGTCAAGTAATATTCTAAATTTCGCCATATGTCATCCCGGAAATAGCCAAAGGCTGTTGAGAGTGTAAAATTTTGTGTATCTGAAGATAGCACATAAGTAACTCTTATCACTGTCATCCCGGGCGAGGGCGTAAGCCTGAGACCCGGGATCTGGTAACGTTTGAGATCCCGGATACCTCCCTTCGGTCGATTCCGGGATGACAATTAAGAAGGGGGTTCAGACACACAAACATGAACAGTCTCAGGCTGTTATTATGTCTTCCCGGAAATCGCCGAAGGCTATTATCCGGGATCTATAATGTATATAACTGATATCTTACAGATTCCCGCTTCGGCGTAAATAACAAGAATGTGAGTTAAATTACCAATTATTTTTAAAATAATCCGTGATTTTATGTGCGATTTTCTTATTTATTCCTGAAGAAATAAGCTCTTTTTCGGAAGATTTTTGGATTTTTTCAATATTACCGAATCTTTCAATGAGTTTTTTCTCCGTTATTTCGCCAATACCCTGAATATCGGTTAATCTGGTAGAAAATTCACTTTTGCTTCTCAATGTACGATGATATTTTACAGCAAACCTATGCGCTTCGTCCCTTATTCTCTGCACTAAATTCAATAATCTTGAACCGGGAGAAAGTCTTATCGGAATTTTTCGGGATGTAGTGTACAAATGATTAAATTCTTTTGCTATAGCTGCAACCGGAATACGTCCCAAGCCTATACTTTTAAGCTCTTTTTCCGCCATCTTTAGATGCCCCCTTCCCCCGTCGATCAATACCAGATCAGGCAATTTTGCGTTTTCTTTCACTAATCTGGAATATCTGCGCCGCACAACTTCCCTGATCATAGAATAATCATCTATTCCAGTTACCGTTTTTATACGATATTTCCTATAATCAGATTTATGCGCACGACCAGCTACAAATCTTACCATAGAGCCTACCGCTTGTTTCCCGGAAAGATTGGAAATATCAAAACATTCTATATTAACCGGTAAAGTTGGAAGCTCCAACGTATTCTGCAATTCATCCAATTCTCCGAATATAGGATATTGCGACCTGTCATGAAGGGTCTGAACCGCAGTTAATGCCTCGATCCGGTTTTTTAATAAAAGAGCTTTCTCGTATTTCCGCTGTTTAGATAATTCCTTCATCTTTTCCTGAAGTGACGACAATAGATCCGCTTTTCTCCCTTCAAGAAACTGTTTAAGCTGTCTAACGGTCTCTGAATATTCTTTTATTGAACCTTTCCCCTCACACGGCCCGATACATTGCCCTAGATGGTATTCTAAACATACTTTTTTACGAAGCCGGATACAGCTTCTTAATGGGAAAACCTTTTTCATAAAAGATAATGCGCTCCTTAAAAGCTTCACATTAACATAAGGGCCATAATACTCCGACCCGTCATGAATTCGTTTGCGGGTTAATACCAACCTCGGATATTTTTCTGAAACTGTAAGTTTTAAGAAAGGATAAGATTTATCATCTTTTAGACCTACATTATACCTAGGAGAATGATCTTTAATAAGACCTGCTTCATAAATAAGCGCTTCGGCTTCAGAAGACGCACGTATGAACCTTAGATCTCTTATCTCCGAGATCAACCTTTCTATGCGAGCATCATGTCCTCTGCCTGACTGAAAATACGAAACAACCCGCCTTTTCAGTCTCTTGGCTTTACCCACATAAATAATCTGTTTTTTTGAATTCAGAAAAAGATATACCCCGGGAGTATCGGGGAGGTTTTTTACTTTATTTTGAAGTATTTGAGAAACTTTCATAGTTCTACCATACTCTCTGCCATCCGAAATTAAAGTATCACCGCTCATTTCATTCGCTAGAGTCAGAAAGTCATTGCTCTTGCAAATTCTATATCATTCTGAGAAGGCTAAAAGCCAACGAAGAATCCAATAAAATATAATTTGTGAGATCCTTCACTCACTTCGTTCGTTCAGGATGACATGAAAAACATTGTCATTTCTACATACTCTCAGCAGAAAGCTATCTTCAGTGACTGATAACCGATAATTTATAACCGATCACCAATAACTATGCCCTATGCACTCTGCTAAACAAATGCTCGAGCCCTTTTCTTATCCCTTCAACGCCCATGATCCATCCGAAAAGAAGATACACACCTAAACTCGAAAGAATGGTCAGAACAAGTCTGATCGCCGCGCTAACCCCTTCGGCATCCTTCAATAAATACTCTTTGAGAAAATAAGTGCAGATACCCATAACTATAGCGGCCATAGTTATTTTTAAAAAAGATAAAACTGTTCTCTTAGTTTCAATATCCCCTATTTTTCTTATAAGCAAAACATAAAGTATAATAAAATTCGTAATTGCAGCAATAGATGTTGCTAGTGCTAGTCCACCTATTTTTAAAGGCCACATCAGGATAAGATTTAAAACAATATTGATCAATAAAGAAAAAGCTGCAGTCTTTACCGGAGTTTTGGTATCCCCCATAGAATAATAAGCACTAACAAGTATTTTTATACCCGCATAAGCAAACAAACCAAAACTGTAAAAAAACAAAGCTTTTGTTGTAATACCCGTGGAATATTCCGTAAATGCTCCTCGCTGGAACAATATTGTAATTATCGATCTCGATAAAACAAGAAGCCCGGCAATTGCCGGTATCATCACAGTAAAAACTGTTCTTAAAGAAAATGAAATGGTTTTTTTGAACTCTTCTTTATTATTAACCGCGATCTCTTTGCTCATTTTAGGAAGAACTGCTGTAGCTAGAGAAATACCAAATACCGCAAGAGGAAGATGTACAATTCTATTTGCATAATAAAGTCCTGCAACTCCTCCAGCTCCTACGACCCAGGCCAAAGATGCAAGAATAGTATCAACAAAGATACTTAACTGATATACCGCTGACCCTAAAGCCCTCGGCAGCAATAATTTGCCTACTCTCTTGATAACGGGATGAACAAGATTAAATACTCCTTTTATTGTAAAACCACGGGCTTTAAGCGGTTTAATCTGGATCAATATCTCGCCTATTCCTCCTAAAATAACTCCGGAAACAAGCCCTTTTATCCCCAGAACAGGACAAAGTACAAATAGAGAAAAGATCAACGTAATGTTCAAAATTACCGGAGAAAATGCCGGTGTAGTAAAATAATTTAATGAATTAAGCACGCCTTTTGC
>Ga0307991_1000858_pt1 | contig 22034 bp, 23 predicted proteins | sample EllFjometagen131_FD_203146 | JGI IMG/M metagenome (GOLD analysis project Ga0307991, IMG submission 203146) | Marine microbial communities from Ellis Fjord, Antarctic Ocean - #131 | ecosystem: Environmental > Aquatic > Marine > Unclassified | place: Southern Ocean | collected 2014-10-08 | reverse complement strand
GCTTCCTTCACACAACACCTCACAGTATTGCACTTGCCGTTAGCTAGTGGTTTTATCTTTTATGATAATGCCAAACCCACAGTGGACTTTCACCACCTAGATATTGCCCATGCAGGGCAAACAAAAAACCACCAGATATACTGTGGTTTCATTATATTTATAATATGCTTGATTACACTTTGATGTTTGCCGCAAACTTTATGTTTAAAACCTTATACTGTGTCGTGTACCAGTTGTAAAAGTGCCTCTTTTCTTATTTTTTTCTCCTTCCATATATCCCAATAGGTTTAGCACTTGAAATTGTTAAAAGTTTATATATGGGTTTTTGCCCATCTTTACCAATACGAACAATATTTTCATTCTTTAACCAGGCGTTTAAATCTTTATTAATACTTACTAAATCAAAGCCTGTAATTCTTTGTATATCTACAGCCTTAAAAGTCTTTAATATCTGAGCTGTTCTCCAAACAGCATCAATTTTAGAAGTTTTATAACTTACTTCTCCAATAAAAATATAAGCACTTTTATTTTTTTCTACTAACTGTTTAGAAATTAACCTATCTAGTGCATTTTTCATTGTCTTTCGCTTAATATCAGGGAATATATCTACAAATGAATCTTTCCTTACTTCAATCTTAGCTTCTAAATATTTTTGAAGTTGTTGGGAAAAAACTCTGGTCCCAAAAAGTTCAATTCTATTTTTAGCGGTCAATGGCATGTATTACCGCCATATTTAATTCACTTATTCCATTTGTATTCATTACCGTTAATATTTGATGTGCATCATTTACCATAACTCTGAAATCCCCATGACATAGTTGTAAGATTCTCTTTAAGACTTTTTTATTTGTTGTTATATCAATAGAACAAGCTTGCTGATAAAAATTTGAAATATCTTGCAAACTAAGGGGTTGAAATACTAAAGGTTTTGATCTAATTCTTGACTCCAATCTTGGTAAACTTGTCATTTTACTACTTAGGCTATGCTCTCCTACTAATAGGACAGGAAGACTACATTTCTCATTTATATTTCTCAGCATTTCTAAATTTTTTATTGGTAGGCGATCTGCTTCATCTACAACTAATAATTTTCTATAAACTAAGCAGGATTCTCTAATTAAATTGATATTATTATCTAATCCACGAGCAGGAGTTCCTTGTAATTGATTGACAATATCTCTAACCATCATTGGTAAAGAATAGCCTTCCATATATAGAGTATAGACAGCCCTTGAATTTAAAGCACAAAAGTGTTGAATTGCTGTTGATTTCCCATACCCAGCATGACCATAAACAACTCCAATAGAACTATTTAATGTCATTTGAGGTGATAATAAATCTTTTGATAATTCATCTAATTTCATTGTATTTTCAGTTACAATAAAAATATTTGCATTAACTCTAAGGAATCCTTGTTTAATAGTTTTTTCTTCTATTGCAGCATTCTCTTTCGTTAGATAACCTAGATTTATTAACTTCTCAATTATTTCTTTTTCTTTATCCTCTCCACTATATTTATTACTTACAATTAATGAAATCATAGACTTTGAAACTCCTACAACTTCCCCCATTTTTCCCATTGACATATCTGCAATTTCTAAAGCTTTTTTTAAATTAATCATGTTTATCCTCCGATTTTCACTTCTAATGAATTAAAGTACATTTCATATTCTTCATACTCTTCAGTGTCTTTATACTCTTTAATGAATCCCTTATCTTCTTCGGGTAAAGGGGCCCCTTGAACAAGCATTTCTAAACACCATTGATATCTTTGCCTTAGTGTTGGCATTAAGGATTTAAAGGGCCTTATTACTGTCTTTAATACTTCATCAGGAGTTTTTAACTTTATAGGTTCAACTTCTGTTTCTGAACTTTTTTCTGCTTGTTTTATTTCAGGTAGAATTGGCTTTTCATAAGCTACTTTTCCTATAGGTTTAATAAGAGTATTAAAGGCTTCTTTAACATTTTTTATTTGTCTTCTTTTTTCACTTATTGCATTAACCATTGATTGATCATCAAGCATTGTTATTGCTTTTGAATTAACTTGAACTAATGTTTTTATTTCGGCATTAGGAGTAACTGCAAAAGCTAATTCTCTATGATGTCGGTTATATCTAATTTCAAGTTTATGACCATCAAATTTATATATTCCTGAGTCATCTAAAGTGCCATCTTTAAGCTTCATTTCTTCACCGATATACCAAATAGTATCAATGACAACTCTGCCCCTGGTAACTGTACAAATTTTTCTTTCAGCAAGTGCAAAATTAATATCTAACTTGTCATAAAATTTTGCTTTCCAACCCTTAGATTGTTTTTCTAATAGTTTCTCCCAAGGAGTCATTTTTAAGGTTGCATGTTTTAATTGTTCATATTCACTTAGAATTTCAATACAAACTGCAATAAATTCTTTTTCAGTTAACAATTCATGCTTTGCTTTTTGTTTTTCAAGCCTAGCTCTTTCAACTTCATCTATGGCTGCACTAGCACCAGGAGTTGCACAACGACCTGGAACCATTTTTTCATCAAGCATCTTTTCAAAAGTTCTAAAAAATCTTTCAATATCTTTTGCTTTAGCATTTTTGACACCTGCAAAGATTCTTCTGTGCTTTCTTTTCCATTCATATTCACTCGCAGCAACATCAATGATTTCTCCATTATCATCTTCAATAACAAAGGTGTTTTCGTTGGTCTTATAAAGCTCTGAAATATCAGCAGTCCTCATACCTAATTTGAGCAAATCATCAACAATTAAATTTATAGCTTTTGAACATTCAGAAGTACCATTATCATTGTACGTACAATCAAAGGCTCCAAATCTATTTAATCCTAATCTAAGACTTTCTCTTACGGTATCTGATGAATAATGCTTATCAAAAGCAATTCCATAAATAAGCTTGGTACACATATCAAGCCATAGATAACATTCAGGTCTTCTTATTAATCCTGTATCATAATCAGCTATCCAATAGTCAAAGATATGTTGATCTCCTATTACTATTTGGAAAGGCTTTAAAGCATCACAATCTCTAGCAATCCAAAAGTAATTATCAAGAGCTCTATTCCCACCAGTAGCAAAGGCAATTAATAAAGGATTAATATCACTAAGAATTGTATAAGCACTGCTTTGACAACCAATAGGCCAACTTCTTTCATTTGCTATTTTTATTACTGCATTAACTGCGGTTTTCTTATTACAAGCACCATGTTGCTTTAAGGCCGCTAAATAATATCCTTGTAAATATTTAATAGATTCTTTACTCCATTTCTGATTTCTGTTTTTATTTTTAGGTCTCCCAATAACGTTGAATGCCTTATGCTCTTTCGAAATTCGACGAACGGTTGATTGTGATACTGAGAAGTAGAATGCAACTTGTAAAATCCATTCACCTTTTGTTATATTTGATGGCTTATTGTCCAATTTAAGTGCAATAAGCATTTTTTTTTTTTGCTTTTCATCAATCTTTGAGCCAATTCCAACCGCAGTTTTTTGTATTACTATCAGTTGAGCAGGAGTTGATAAAGCGACTATAGGAATATCTGTTGATTTAGTTTTTTTAATAACTAAAGTTTGCCACTCTGACGGAAGAGACGTTATAAGAATCTCAATTTTTTTCTTATCTATTAAGCGAGTGACAATTGATGAATCTTTTTTAATTCTTAACTGTATAGTTCTTCGAGATTTACCAATAATTTCAGCTAAAGTTTTTACATCAACCCACATTATGCTATTCTCCTTTTATCTAAACTTCTTAATTGTTGATCTATATTTGATATGTATTTTGAAAATTCATAGGCTAAAGCTACTAATTCTATCCAAAACGAATGACCAAAATATATTGCAATATTTGCTTGTATAAGTGCAGAGGATTTTTTTACCTATAAAAATTTGATTTATTGCAGGAACAGAACAACCACATATAATAGCTAAAGCAGTTTGGCTTAGTTTTTTTTGACTGATTTTCAAAACACAATAAGTATGAATATATGGTTTATCCACCTCCTTACTCCTTTTCACTTTCGATAGCTATTAACTGCAAGACTTTTGCAATTGAAAGAGCAATATCAACTCTTTTCTCTTCATCAAACATTTCTATAGCTTTTTCAACATAACGAACGATATGCATTTGCTCTTGAACTGGAACAACCTTTGTTGCAATAGTTTGATATTTTTTACAAAGGTCCATCTGTCTCATAATGTCATCAGGAGTTGGATTATCCATTGTTTTTGAAAGGATATTTAAATACTCTCTATCAAATTCTTTAGATTCTTTTTCAACTAAATATTCAGATAAATAAACAGGATGTTGTCTTTCTTTCCATTTTTGATAAGCAGATTCTTGCTTATAATCCCACCCCGCAGGTGCATACTTAGGATTTGACTTTCTTGCTTGATAAACTTCTTCAAATAAGTTGGTAATTCGTAATTTCATTTCTTCAACACTGTAAAGCTTATCTTCAGTCGGAGAATATAAAGAAAGCCAATTATAAGCCGTTCGACGTGACAAACCAATTTCTTCAAGATATTTCCCAAAGGTTTTAAATTCATTACTTTGTGCCATTTGGCACAAGGTTGTACTCATATGTTTAGTAGAATCCCTACTCCCTTGACAACTTAGTTCTTCTCTAGCAATAAAAAGTTCTTTTACTAACGCCAAGGAGCATTTTTTAAACTGATTAACTAAATTTTTAGTAGTTATAACAGAATTAATATAACTCCAATTTGTACTTACTTTTTGTAATTTTTTACTCATATTGCAATTCCTTATTGCGTTACACATAAATTAATGTAATAATAATTTTATAGGTTAAAAATGTAACTTATATTTAATATTATTTCAAATTACACTCAAAGCCAAGTTTAAAATGAGGATTTTACATGGAAATTAATTACAGATTAAAGCAAATTAGAAAAGAATTTGGATTATCACAAGCTAAATTTGCACTTAAATTCAACTTACCCCAAAGCACTTATGCTCAATATGAGAAAGGCGGGCGGGCAATTCCAGATAATTTAAAATTAGTATTATCTCAATTTGGGATTAACATGAATTGGTTAATCGCTGGAAAAGGGAATATGTACTTTGAAGAAAATTCAATAGGAAACAAATCACCTAAAAACGAACAATATGGTTCAGAAATTGATACTCATGTATCAGAAAAAGGCTCCTCTTATTACAAAAAAACAGATAATATTAATTCTTCATATTGGTCAGATACAAAGGGTCAAACAACAGCAATAAGCGTTAGCAAAGACAGTTTTTCAGTCCCTATTTTGAAAAACAAAGTATCCGCTGGCCCTGGAGAAGAATGGGACTTAGTAGATTTTTCTGAAGAACGATTACCAATTTTAAAAAAATTTGTTAGAAGATTTCCACAAGAGAAATTATTCTCTGCTGAAGTTAGAGGCGATTCAATGACTGGAGTCCAATTATTTGATGGTGATTTAGTTGTATTTGTATCAAAGCTAATTGAAGGTGATGCAATTTATGTTATATCCGTTGATGGTGAACTCTTAGTTAAAAGACTTGAATTTGATCACTTTGATAAAAAGTTAATCATAAAGAGTGAAAACCCTAGATATGAAGTAAAAATTATTGATCCTGAAAGAGCTCAAATATTAGGTAAAGTTGTGGGTTGGCTACATCATCATCCATATTAGGATTAATTATTATCCTTCTAAATAACTACAGTAGAGAGAATTAACTCTTAACACAAATAATTTAATTCACACTTCACAATATAATATCAAAATTTCTTTAACTTGCCCAACTGCAACAATCTTTGTCTATTTTATCCTAAATTATGTATGCTAATCTAAAAAAGCAATAACACTAAGGCAAGCTATTTTAAAATTTAACATACATTAAATTCTAAATTTATTTCGCTATTTTATAAAACAATTTCGCGAAATTGTTTTTACAGAAATTAGTAAAAAAAGTCCAAAATGAGAAAAACTATTATTAATGTGTTTAAAATGCCGTTTAACTGTTTATCAACGATTTTTCGCTATTTCTTTCATCTTATCTTGGAATATATGTTTCATTATTTTTATAATTAACAGCTATACAAAACTTACTCAAAGAATAGAGCAAATATTAGGGGTTTCTGTTGTTGGTGGGAAAGATGCTGTTTATAAAGGTGTTGGAATAGCTGCTAGAGCTTTAAGGATTGCAAGAACAGAAGGACAAAGAGCTTTAGTTGAAGGGCAAAAGGCAGCATATAAAAGAGCTGAAGATATTGGATGTGAAATTGATGAAATATGGGATGCTGCACTTGATAAAATAACAAGGCCTGAACATGGAGCTTTAGATGGACAAGCTAAGGATTTAGAAAAAGATGGTTGGCTAGTTCCATCAATTGGAATAGTAGCAGGCCCTTTACAATCAGGAATTGCATCTTTTGATATTAATTGTAGGTGTAGAATTAGAGGTCAAGTTATAGGCTATCCTCCACAAACTAGAACTTATAGAGATGAAAAAGGTATAACTCAAATTGGAAAATATCAAACATATGAACAATGGAAAGCTAAACAAAAATCAATTAGTAAAATTAAAAAAGCATCAATTAGCAAGCCTACTAAAAAACAATCCAATAACATAAGAAGAAATTATGATTCAGATTTATCTCAAAAAATAGGAAAAGATCATTATGATAATATGCATAATTTAATTGATAAATGTGAAAATAAAGATGTAATTAAACTTTGGGGTAAATGTGAAGATAAAGTAAATGTAGGAAGCATTAATAATAAAAGAACAGCTTATTATTCATCATTATCAGATAGTATAAATATTAATTTAAAACATGACATTGAAGCCAGTCATTATCAAAGTAAATATCAAGTTGTTTTTCATGAATCAGGACATGCAATTGATAATGCAATTTCAAAAGAAAAATATACAGGTATAACTAGATACGCTGGTTACTCAAATGCATATAAAGATGGTTTATTCACAAATACAATAGAAGAGGAAGTCTCTAATTTAATTGACAAGTATGGAGTACAAATTAAAAAGAGTATCAAAGAGCATATAACTGATTATGAATGGTTAAATAATAAAGGATATATAAGACCTTATGAATATTTTAATTGGAAAAACAATGGAAAAATACCTAATAAACCCCGATATAAAAAAATGTTTGCTAAAAATGAATTAAAAAATAAAATTAGAAAAATTCCACTTGATTCACGAGGTAATATAAGTGATATAATAGAAGGAGCAACAAAAGGTAAAATACAATGTGGGATTGGTCATGGTGGACCAGCCTATTGGAAAACTAATAAAGCTATTCTTAATGGTAGAAACATAAGTTTAGGCAAAGAAGCATTTGCAGAAATGATTGATGCAACTCTTTCAAATATTAATAACTTAGAAAGTATAAAAAAATATGTTCCAAAATCTTATAAAATATTTGAACAAATGTTAAAGGAATTATAAAAATGGAAAAATTAGATAAATTATTATTAGAATATTGTGATAGATTTGGAAACAATTTCCCATTATTTATGGTTAGATCAATGCCAGATAATGAGGTTATTGAAACTATAGAAAAAAGTTTAAAATCCAATAAACCATTTAAACCAAAAATAAATCCTGATTATGATTATTAAAAGTTAACGTCCAGCAGTGGGCGTTTTATTTTTGAGTCGGAGTTATTGTTAACTGAAAAATACTATGTTACAGTACTATACAAAAGGATATTTAAAAATGAAAGATAAATTAACACTAACAGATCAAATTGCGTACATGAGGGATACTAAAAAAATACAATTTGATGCTAATTTCTCTGAAACAATGGCTCAAGATTTTTTAACAAATCACAATTATTTTTTTAAATTAAAATCCTATTCAAAATTATTTGAAAAAAGTCAAAAAATAAATGAAGAAAACCAGTATACTGATTTACATTTTTCTCAATTAGTAGAACTATCCAGAATTGATTTATATATTAGACAATTAATCATAAATATTACTTTATCAATTGAACATTCATTAAAGATTGAATTAATATTAGATATATCAAATGATCCAAATGAAAATGGATATTCAATTGTCCAAAAATTTTTCAATGCCGATAAATATAATTATAAAATTTTAGATAACATATATTATAAATATAAAAATAAATCCAAAACAAATAGTAGCCATGATTACACTTCTAAAATTATTGATAAATATTTCCCAAAATTTCCAGCTTGGGCTTTCGTTGAAATAATAAATTTTGGTGAATTAATAAATTTTTATTCATTTTATTATAAAAATACTTCTGATAAATCAAAAATTGAGATAATAAATTTATTATTTTTTGTAAAAAAAATAAGAAATGCTTGTGCCCATAATAATTGTTTATTACCTTCACTCAAACGGAAAAATCCAAACCCAAATAGAGACTTATTACCAATATTAAAATATAAATTTAATAAAGACAAATCAGGCAAAGATTTTAGAATATTTTCAAAATCAGAAAAATCAAAATTACAAACTATTCTTATTAAAGACCTTGTTTCTACTATTATTGTATTATGTGAAGTAACTAGTAATGAAGGATTAAAAATACACCACATGAAAGAATTAAAACATCTTTTCGATGAAACTATTCCAAATTCAAAAAGTTTTTTTACCCAATCCAACATTGGAGAAAAATATTTAATTGATTCCTATAAACTACTAAAAAATATAATTGATATTTATTATATGGATCTCAAAATAGAAAAAAAGAATTGACAAATAATAAATACTAATATAATATTAGTTTACCGATCAAAAGACTAAAGAAGGAAACTTCTTTAAGTTTTTACAGGACAGGACTTCAGGGTCTTGTCTGTTTTTTTTTGTTTAAGCTCAGTGTTCTTTTTTTATAAAATTTGTATTTATCTTAAATACGCTTATCAATCAACTTATATTTGTTCAATGAATAATTTACCCACTTTTTACTAACACCCCGTTTATCAACGTTGATAAACACCTCTCCACGGACATTTCAAAACATCCACCAACATATTTTACAAAATCATTAAGAATTTAGCTAATTCTTATATGATAGTCTTCCCATATCTAAATATTGGAGGATTAAATGAAAACAAAAAATTCATATAAAGATATGTCTCTGTATCTAAAATCACAGCTTGTCAGAGCAACCCCTTGCAGCAAAGGAAAATTTTTATCTATTACAGGTAAAACACATATCAATACAAATATTGACCTAGAAGAAAATGGTTATCATGTTATCTATTCTGATGGTTATGAATCATGGTGTCCAAAAAAATCTTTTGAAAAAACTTCAAGAATTATAAAAAGCAATGATAAAGAATTAATATTTAATTGGTAAAAAAAACCCTACGATTTTACACAATTCCCTTTTGCTAAACTTTAAACAAATAAGTCCAAGGAGGATGTACAGTATTAGTTGGAGATGATGAAGCTTCATTAGTTGATATCGGTGTTATTCCAATGGAAGTCGATACAAACATTGAAATTTCATATGATTCAGTAAAAGTTCAAGGTTCAAAAAGAGAAGTTGTTACCAATTTTATTAAAAATATGAGTGCAAAAGCTGCTACTGAAATTTATCAAATCAGACTTGATATTATTAATAAATTAACAGGTGGTGTAATGAATCTTATAGCCCTTGAAGGATCTGCAATAACTGGAGAAAACTTTACAGTTTCTGCGGGGTGGAATAAAGGACAACTTTATATTTTACCTGGTCAAAATTCAAGCGGTAATAAACAGACTATTACAAGCCTTAAAGCAGGAACAAAAACACTAATTGTTGGCACAGATTAAATTCAAACTAAAGATTCATCAGGTAACTGGGGAGTCATAGTTCTTGATGCATCTACAGCTGTTACAACATCAAATTTAGTAGCGGTATATGGCTATACTCCAAAATCAGCCATGAAAGCAACAATGGGTAGTGCTACCACAAGTATTACTCCTAAAATTGTTAGATTCTTGTTAATGCAAAATGGTAAAAAATTCCAAGTAACATTATTTTCTGCAATTATGGATGGAGGTATAAAACTTTCATTCCCTGGAGTAGACAATGATAAACCTGCAACTCTACCAATTTCTATTGAAGGCTCGTTAGATCCTGAAAGAGCTGAAGGTTCACAATTATTAGATATTATTGATGAAATTGGAGTTAATTAATAATGGAAAAATATTTTGATTTAAATGGCCGTGAAAATACAATTACGGCCAAAATAAAAGTGAGTGATACAACATTCAAAATAAATAGAGTTGTAATTGCGGTAAGAGTACTATATTCAAATCATTTAAAAAAGATGGGAGAACTCATTAAAAAAGTTGGGAATCTAGATGAAAAAGACTCAAAGGCTTTGAATTCCATAAATGAATCAATTGAAGAATTTAATAGTGAAAAAGAAGCAATATACGATAAAATTTTAAAATTATTATTAGAAAAAAATGGATATTCCTATGATAAATCTTGGTGGCAAGAAAACGCTGATGAGATGGATATTAGAAATTTCATTGAAACTTGTTCATCAAAAGATGTAACTAAAACTAATAAAAAAAAAGTCCTAAAATAGACTATGAAAAATTATGTAATGCTTTAGGACGTGAGTGGAATTATATTACTCCGTCCTATTTTTTTGAAGAAATGGATATTTCAGATATAAATAAATTAGTCCCATTTCTAGAGCCTAAACAATATGTTAATTGTTTTGACTCTAGAGAAAAAAACAAATCAACAAATCTTGATCAAGCAATAAAAGATGGAGTTATAAAAAAGAGGTAATAATATTTAGGGTACGGGTACCCTAAATGTCCAAACTACACTTGTGTATAATGACAACTTGGCGTTTATGACCCAATAGTTGTAAAATCTGCATTCTAGATCATTAAATACAGTTCTAAGTTTACATTATATACTTCTTGATTTCTTAAAACTATTGATCCCTTAGATAATCTCTTTGTCTTTCTACTATGGAATTTCCTCTTATTCTTAGTTTGGAACAACATTCTCGAATGCTTTTTACAGAGACTCACGGCTTTGTTTGGATTCTTTTGGATTTATACCTTCATAGTTCAAACGGGTAGATTACCTACACTTAATTATAATTAGATAACTTACAGTTTATGTGTAAAGTAACATAAATACTGCGTTTAGGACTTCAAATCGAAGTTTTCAGGTACATAATATTTTCCAAATTATCCAAATTTTTAGGCCACTCCTGTTCTTTTGGTTTTACTCAATTCTTGATAATTTTGAATTTTTTTCAATTTCTAAGAGCAGTCTAGTTTCTATTGTTATCTGAGATGGACTTATTCTTAAATATATCTCAATAGTACTAACTGTTAGATTTCAGGTAAACTAACCCGTACGTTATGTGAACTAAAATCTGTATCTAGAGATCTAGAATGCAGTTTTTAACATTATTTGGGTCATAACCACCGAGTTGTCATTATAATGCTTATGGGTTTTATCCATAAAATATACGCAAAAATATCCCAAGATACTTTAAATAAAGCTATAAATTCAATTCAACCAGCAATACCATTGAGCAAGAAAAAACTGTGGTTATCGCATGAAGAGGAATTAGCAAGAAAATCAGGTATACGGTAAATTGTTATGCTCAACTTTTTTATGCAATTAGTTCATTAAAGCTTTCAATTGAATAGTTTTGGGAAACTTGAGCATGGAGAATTCCTGCGCATAAGCATTCTAATGCTCAACTGAGCATTAGAATGCGAAAGGCAAATAAAATTCTTTATTTCTTCCAAAAAGATTTTGTAAATAATGCAAATACAGTGAAAAGTTCCAAACGACCTACCAACATTAAAAAGGCAAACATCCATTTTAAAAATGGTGCAAAGGTTGAGAAGTTACCAGTAGGTCCTACAGCACCAAAGCCAATACCAATATTTCCTAAGCATAAGAAAGAAGCAGCGAAAGCTGTCATCATATCACAACCAGAAAGAGCAGCTATTGCTGAACCTATTAATCCTGTAGCGATATAAATAGCAATAAACCCGCTTATAGATATTAATACATCATCCTTTATTACATCCCTTCCAACTTTAACTGGGAAGATACCATTTGGATAAATTCTCTGCTTAATATGAACACCTGCTGCTTTTATAACAGTTGTTACGCGAATAACTTTTATTCCACCACCAGCAGAACCGGCACAACCACCAACAAAAAATAATACTAACAAGATCATTTGAGTAAAGGTTGGCCATAATACATAGTTTGCTGTAGCAAAACCTGTAGTTGTTATTATTGAAGCATTTTGGAAAGCACTATATCTAAGAGCTGAACCAAAATTAGAATAAATCCCCTTACTTGTTAAAAAAACTGCAATAATTAAAGTACATGTGCTCCAAATAAGTAAATATGCATGTAATTCACCATCTTTAAAAACACTTTTTAATCTACCAGTAAGAGCCTTATAATATAGAGCAAAATTTGCTCCTCCAATTAACATAAAAATAGTAACTATAATATCGACATATAATGAATCAAAGGTACCTATTGAAGAGTTCTTAACACAGAATCCTGCAGCAGCCATTGTTGAAAAAGTTACAGTCACCGCTTCATATAAGCTTAAACCACCAACTTTAAGTAAAATAGCCTCAATAATTGAGAAACCAACATAAATACTCCATAAAATTAAAGCAGTGTTTTGAATTTTAGGAGTTAGTTTATCTTTTACAGGACCAACTGATTCTGCACCAACTAACTTATTTCCACCGGAACCAACTTTTGGAATCAAAGCAACTAACAAAACAACAATTCCCATACCACCTAACCAGTTAGTAGCAGATCTCCAAAATAATATTGATGAAGGATTATCTTCAATTTGAGTTAGAACCGTTGCTCCAGTTGTGGTAAAACCACTCATTACTTCAAAATATGCACTTACATAATCTGGATAACTACCACTTACAAAGAGAGGGACTGCACTTACAGCCGCACCAATAATCCAAGTAAAAGTTACAAATAAATAACCATCTCTTGTTCCTAGACTTGGATCCTTTTCACCTCTAGTTAAAATAGCAACAAAGATACAAAATATTGCAATTAATCCAATGGCATATAAAAAACCAGTAAAGGCAAGTTGTTCATTCTTTACATAGGCCATCACAGTTGGAATTATCATAAATAAGGCTATAAAAATTTGCATGAAAGCCAAAAGTTTTAAATCCTGTTTATAATTCATTATTGCTTATCCTTTATAAATAGCTGTTGAATATATTTTAAACTTCCAGCACTAACACTTACTAAAACATTATCACCAGGATTTAAAACATAATCACCTGTTGGTATTATACTTTTAAAACTTTTAGTACTAATTGCTGCGATAATACCTTTGCCTTTCATATTAATAGCAGATAATTTTTTACCACAAACTTTAGTATTTTCTTCAACCGTATACTCATAAACTTCCATAGATCCACCAAGAATTGAATGAATACTTGATACATTACTTCCTCTTAATTTGCTTAAAACAGTTTCTACAGTAGATTCTGTGGTTGATATAACAGCATCTATTCCTAAATATGATTCCATACTTAAATAATTTATATTATTCCTAATTAATGCAATAGATCTCTCTATTCCCATCTTTTTAGAATATGTAGCTGTTATCAAGTTTAGTTCATCACTTTCAGTTAGAGATATTAATAAATCATAATCGGTTAGATGTGAATCTGTGAGAATAGAATCATCAGTAATATCTGCGTTTAATACAACTACTTGAGGAAATTCATTTGCAAATTCATTACAAATATCTTTTTTCATTTCAATTAGAGTTATGTTTTTTAATTGGGAGGAATTACATTGTTTCAAGAAGAATCTTGTAATCATAGATCCACCAACTAGGATAATTTTAAATTTTTCTTTTTGTTTTTTAGATATATTTGTCATTAAAGAGGAAAGATTCTTAGGCTCTCCAACAATTGATAAAATATCATTTTCATTGATTATTGTACTTCCATTAGGAACGATTGTATCTCTGTTATTTTTTATAGCAGCTACAACAAAGTTATCTTTTGTTTCTTTTCTAATTTCCTGAATTGTTTTGCTCACAAACTTTTTAGAATCTTCAACAAGGTAATTATATAAAATTAAGTCAGATTTATTAAAAGTAATAATATTATTATATATACCATTTTTTACAATGCTATAGAGTAATTTAGCAGTAACAATATTTGGATTTACTAATTCAGAAATTCCTAATATAGATCCCATCCCTTCATTTTTACCACTCCAGCCTAAATTTTTTATTGCTGCTATAGTTTTAACTTTGGGGAATTCACTTGCTACAAGCCCACAAGATACAATATTAATTTCATCATTTCCAGTAACAGCTATAAAGACATCAGCATCTGCACAATTTGCTTGTTTTAGAACTTCTATATCAGTACCATTACCTAAAATACCCATACAATCAAATTTATAAAGAACATTATCAAGTCTAGCACCATCTTTATCAATAAAGCTTACTTCTTCATCTTCTTTACATAGATGGAAGGCTAAACGAGATCCACGCCTTCCTGCACCTAATATAATAATTTTCAAAACGGCCTCTTTTATAATTAAGTATTTAATCAAAAAAAAATATATCTATATTTGTCTGATATATTTTAATACTATAAAAAATTAATAATATATTAAAGATAGAGATAAGTCAAACTTAGCACAATAGTGCTATTTGTTGACTTTCTTATCAAAAGCTTAATTAATTGCCTTTGCACTAAAGATACAATAATTATTATCATTATTTTCTACTTAATTTCTGAATTTAATTATAATACAATCACTAAATATTAAATTTTTAAATTATACAAAAAGTACAAAAAAAGTGAAACCTACCAATATTCTACTAAAAAAATTAAGATTTCACTTACAACAAAACTTATACCTATCGAATTGTAAAAAGATAATTCGCTTTTAAACTGATAATTATAAGATTTTTAAAAATAGTAAAACCAATTATTTACAAGTATATTAAAAACCCCATATTAGATTATGCAAAATATGTATGTTTTACTTTCCATTTTTTCAATGCAATATTAACCCAAAATCCATATATTCCTAAGTTACAATTGTTAATAATAACCATATTATCCATTGAGCAAATAAATTTACTGCCGATCCATCAAAAGTGAGTCTTTTGCCTTCAATAGTAGTATGCTTAATTTCCCAATCATATATCATACAAACTGCCCAAGGAAAACAAATCCCTAAAGAAATTGCTGTAATAAAACTGCCTAATAACTGCCAACCAATAAGCTGTAATAGCCCCCCATCAAAATAGCTATCCATTACATACTCCTTTTTTAAACTGTAAATAACCAAGGTTGTTCAATAAATAAAACCAACTCCAATAAGTTTTCATCAAAAAGTTGATATTCTTTTGGCATTGTTTCATGAATATAACCAAAATCCTCAATCATCTCATTATTTTCATAAAAAACTTTTAAGTTAAAAGATATATTTAAAGAAGCTTTTTTCCTATTAACTGTCCAATTTTCAATATCTAAAGTTGAAAAAAATTGTTCCACATCTTTCTTTTCAATAGAATATTCATACATTTTCATTTGGCCTAAATATACCATTGGATGTAAGCACTGTTTTAAATAACCTTCAGCTGAAATTTCTATAGATTGCTTTGAAAAGTTAGGCATCCCAGGTTTTATAACCTCTAATTTTACTTTTATTATTTTTTTCATATAAACTCCTTTTTTAGAATAGCATAGTAGAGAATTTTCAAACAGAATTATTTTATTTTTTTTAAAGTAGAGTACTTATCAAATGAATTAGTAAATAAAAACAATTATAAGGTCTTAAAAAAAGAGCCGGTATTTGAAGAAAGAATTACTTCTAATAACTCTCAAAAACCAAGTTATATTTGCGAAAATAAAAGATTTTACTCAAAATCGAAGAAAACTTGTGAACCCAATATAAACATAGAGAGCTCAAGGCTTTTTATATTTGGCTCTTTTCGTTAAGCCAAGTTATTTGGTTCCTGATGTAAAATTACAGGTAATTCAGTTTGTCTAATTGCTTTGTTTGTAGTTATGCTTTTGCCTGGAATAAGTAAAGTTTTAAGAATATTTTTCTTTTCTTCTATTCTCTTTTTTCGATTAACTAATTTCCAAGCTTCCCATGTTATATATGCTTCAGCATTTTTTGTAGCAAAGCAGGCTCTACTATGAGTCTTTGCAGATATCACTGAATGCAAAGCATTCACAAGTTGGAGATTATAGGTCCCTTTTCTTGATTCTTTTTTTGAATCTAGAGCAAAATGAGCTAACCCTGAATCTTGAGCGAATTTTATGCCACCTTTACTTTTGTCTATAACAATAATTGAACTCTGATCCATTTTACCTTCGAATGCATTTGTAAGACCTTTATTATTAACATTCCCTCTTCCAATAGGTTTCCCTATTATGCTTCTACTATCATCAATAGCAGTGGCAATACATATTTTATCTTTACTAAGTCCTCGCTTATTATCTTGCGATCCTCTCTTATGTGGGTAATCCCTAAAACCATATTTTTGATAATCAGGAACAACTTCTGAGTAATCTTTTTCTATACCTAGGTTCAACGTACTTTTCCAGTTACCTTTAAAGTTTGCAGAAAGGTAAAATTCATCTTCCTGAATTACTCCCTTTAGAATCTTTCCTTCAACGGAATTACTTACCTGTGAAAAGAGTTTCATCCTCCATGTATGTGCTGTAGACAAAGATATATTACATTTATCTGCTAACATAGGAAGGCTATTATCACAAAGCATACCTTCTATAAAAATATCCCAAGTTTTTTGTGATGCACTAGATCCTTGTGTTAATTTACCAGAAGAAGTACAAAAATAAGCATTGCAATCTTTGCAATGGAATCTTCTCTTACCATATGCAGAACCATTCTTAGCAATATTGGCAGATCCACATTTTGGACAAACCATGGCTGTAGTATCACTTATAGCATGTTTGCTCTTAGTTTCTAGAGGGATTATGTTTCCTTTTTTAGGAGAAAGTCCATTTTCCTCTATTAAGTCATTAACAATACTGACTACAGAAGGTATATCAGATACGTTTTCAAGTGCTGCAATTAATTGTTGGTATATCTCTAATGCTATTTGTTCTTTTTCTTTGTCATTCATATCAATATTTTAACATAATTGACTCAATTCGTATAGTTATAAACTTTATTTAACGAAAAAAGCCTTATATTTTTATGTATTATCTTCATTTAGGGGCCAATTTATGTCATCTAAATATTCAAAGTCAGTTTTAAAGAGTTTGATAAAACATATGATAACAAATGGCATTAATTACTTTCAAATATTCACAATATTCCCTATAATAAATTAATAAAATACTAAACTATAAATATATACATTGACGATTTCACGAAATAAATCTTACAATCCGAATTATAGATAAAATTAATTTTATAAGGAGCACTCCCATGAAATTTAATATAAAGAATTTAGGTGTAATCAAAGAAGCTGAATTAGAATTAAATAACCTAACAATCATAACTGGTGACAACAATAGTGGAAAGACTTTTATAACTGAAACATATTATGGATTAATAAAAGAACTAAAACAAAACTTAAAAATTAAACTATCTAATAACCATTTTAATACTTTAATAGACAAACGAAATATTACATTTCCACTAAATGATTATATGGAGCAAATTGAAACGAATATCAATAAAATAGTCAATTCATTTCAAGAAAAAAGATTACCTACCATCTTTGCAAGTGAAGATAACCACTTTATCGATTGTAAACTGAATTTAAAAATAGATCCGATTTTAATGATGCCTAAAGTAATTACTCTTATGGGCAATCCAAAAATTAAAATTTCAAGTATTGAAGATCAAAATATAAACATTAAACTAATAAATGATTTTTCAGAAAAAGAAGAAAATCCTGAAAAAGACATTTTACCCCCTATTAATTATATTTTTTCAATTTTCCTAAAAGAAAACTTTTTCCCCAGAATAGAATATCTATGCGCCGAAAGAAGTAGTATATTACAATTTCAAATAGATATTGATGGAAATAGAAGTGAATTAGTTAACAATATTCAAAATAACGAAAAAATAAATATAAATGAATATCTATCAAATAATACCGGCAAATTTCCTCTTGTAATTTCAGAAAGTTTAACAAGTGTTCGAAAAATCAGAAATAGAGGGATAACTAAAATTATTCCTCAAAACAATGATGTGATTAATAATATTGAAAGTATATTAGGTGGCACGTTTGAAGTAATAGATAAAAAAATCTTATTTCGCCCAATAATAAATTCGAATTTAAAATTAAATCTTTCAGAGACTTCAAGTTCTGTATGTTCTTTGTTTGAATTAAGTTCTTATTTATTAAAGGATGCATATAAAGAATTAATTTTTATTGACGAGCCAGAAATGAATCTTCATCCCAAAAATCAAAGAAAAATAGCTAGGCTTATTGTTATGATGGTAAACTCTGGGTATCAAATTGTAATTTCAACTCATAGTGATATAATTATCAGAGAAATTAATACAATGATCTTATTAAATTATACTGACAAAAAAAACATATTAAAAGAAGAAGGCTACTCAGACTTAGAAACCTTAGATATAACAAGATTAAATTGCTATGCAACTGAAAAAAATAAGGACCATTTAACTTATTCATTAAAAAAAATTGAAGTTTCTCAAGATGAAGGGATTGAAATCAAATCATTTGATAATACTATTGAAGAAATGAATAGAATTCAAGAACGTTTAATTTGGGAAGTATAAATATGAATTATGACACTTCAGATATTAAAAATTTAAAAAAAATAATTCATTCAAGAGCTATAATTCCATTTCAGACTTCACAGGGGTTTGAAGATGCTAATTTAATAGAATGCACTGGAAAGTATTGTTATAATTTAAAGAATATAAATGTTAATAACACATTAATAATAGATGTTGATAAGTTCATAAATTTAGAAAGTTGTTTCTCAGGACAAAATGAGGAAACAAAAAAACCAGATTATTTAATTTTTACAAAAGATGAAGAAGATAATCCACTTTTAGTAATAATAGAATTAAAAAATAAAAGAAAAACAAAAAGCTTATCTTATACTGCTTATCAAATCCTAGGAGGGATAAATTTCTGTAGCATTATTATCCAATATCTAAATATTTATTATCAATTAGATTTATCAAAATATTTGAAAAAAATTGGTTCTTTTAAATTACTAAATAAAGTACCTAGAAAAACTACTAAAATTACAAAAAATAAGATACACCCTTCCAAAAAATACAATTTAACGCATGATAATATACAAAAAAATTGTATGGTGGTAAATGGCAGAACAATCAATTTTAAATCCTTATTATCTCAAGGAAAATACATAAATATATTAGATTAGATTACACAAGATTATTTAAATATAATTTCTACTTAACTGTAACACTACAACGAATTGAGATTCTCAACAAAACATTAAGAGTAATATGCAAATACTAAAAGAAAGGGGCATAAATGAAAAAAATCTGTTTAATAATATTTTTTCTTTGTATTGTAAATTCTTTATATTCAACACCAAATAATGGTCCTAATTATTTTTCTACTGGTGTAATATATACCAATTATGTTGGTCAGCCTTTTCAAATAGCAGATAACAATAAATTACTATTAAAAGGAGTTAGCATTTCATTTAAAGGTGAAGAAGCAATTTTCTCTAATAAAAAATTAGCTCTTATTGCAAAAGCAAATTACTTTCTTCCATCTTTAACAATAATTGACAACAACAGTGTTTCCCATAATCTGATAGCTTTCAATCAAGATTTATTAATAGGGATTAATTATTCAAAACCTATTTTTAATAATTCCTTTGTTTATGTGGGTGCTGGATTACATCTTGGATCAAATATGGTAGTTAATATCGAATTTAGTTATCTAAGCTATGAAGCAGGATTAGGCGTTGATTCTGGCATAAAAATAAATTTATCGAAGACTATATTTCTTGATTTAGGACTTCAGACTTCCCTAGATTTATTACAATGGGCTACTTTCGAATCAAGTTTAGAAAATCAATCAGGATTTACTGATAATTTTATAGGATATAAATCTAATATATCCTGTTTACTTTGTTTTAAATTATAGAAAAAAGATAGTTCAGTAAAAAAAGAGAATCAACAATTATGTAAATTACAACTTTTTCCTACCCTTAGGTTGAACTATATATCTTCAGATCATAACATTTGTATTTTCCTTTTACTATGCTATAATAAAGTTCATGAAAATTCATCGTAAGATGAGTGAAAACGTCCAATGACATTGTTGCTTCTATATACTTGCATCTCTTGATTCAATTTATATTAAGCGACGACAATGCCTAAACATTGGGTATAAATAATATAGGATGCAAATATGTCTTTTAGTTGTAGCACTTGTGCCAATGGAGCATCTCCCTGTTTGCACAAGGTTAATCTTTTTCAAAATCTTGATAACTCTCATATGCAGGCTGTCCAATCATTAATTAAACAACGAGTATTTGCTAGTGGAGAGGTATTACTTTCTGAAGGTGATATTTCTGAGAGGCTGTTTATTGTTAGATATGGTGCTATCAAATTAGTTCGATATGGAAGCGATGGTAATGCATATGTGATTGATACGCTCTTTCCTGGTGATTTCTATGGTGGTGACCAGCTTTTTACAAGTGGTAAGATGCAAGAAACTGCAATTGCAGAAGGCGAATGTGGAGTTTGTACCATTACTAGAAAGCAATTGAGAGCATTGATGCTAACTACTCCAGAAATAGTTTTGAAAATGATTTCCTACCTTAATACAAAACTTGAACAATATCGCCTACAAGTTGAGATGCTTTCTACCAAGGATGTGGAAAAGAGGATTTGCATGTACATTTATGATCGAGTTCAAAGAACCAATTCAAACATACTGTTACTAACTCAAGAAGACTTGGGAAATGCCATCCATCTAACCAAAGAAACTGTAAATAGAAAACTCTCTATACTGCAGGAAGCTGGAATGCTTGAAGTTACTGGCAAAAGCAAACTTAAAGTATTGAATGTTGCTCAATTGAGAGAGAGTGCATATTGGTAAAGTTTTGAAAGTTGATTTGAATCATAGTTTAAGTATTATTTTTTTTTTATAATACGTATGAATATAAGAAATAGGAGCCCATTTATGAACAATATAACCCTCGCAGAGCTGGTTCGCCACCATCCTCTGGTAACTACCTTTCTAAACGAAAAACACATAGACTACTGTTGCGGTGGAAACGACAATCTCTATCAAGCAATTGAGAGTCAAAGCTATGAAATAAAATCGTTCCTTGCGGAGATGGATTTGTATCTAAAAACTCAGGAAGCAAAGTTCCAATCCCCAATTGATGATGCACTTTTCAAAATGAATGTTGCAGATCTGATTACTCATCTGAAAGCTACCCATCACAAAGACGAGAGATTACTCTTTTTAATCATCGATGAAAAACTTACGACTATTCTTTCTGCACACTATAATCATCACAAGGAAGAATTGATTGAAGTATTCAAACTATTCAATGATTTGCGTAAAGAATTGCTTGTCCACTTTGTTCAAGAAGAGAAAGAAGTGTTCCCTATGATGGGAGAAACTCCTACTAAGCTCTCGTTAGCAAAGTTAGAAGAACTAGAGAAGGACCACCAGGCTGCAGGCGACATTATCAAAGAAATTGTACGCGCTACTCATAACTTTACTGCTCCAAAAGATGGTTGTCTAACATATAAGTCCACCTATGCACTCCTCAAGCAGTTGGTAGAAGATATTTTTATTCATGTATACAAAGAAAATAACATTCTCTTTGTCCGATATAAACAAGGAGTTAACTAATGAAACAACATGTCAAAAACAATGTTTGGTGGGTTGGAAGAATCGACTGGGAATTGAAGAAGTTTCACGGCGATGATTATTCAATCAATCACGGCTCAAGTCAGAACGCTTACTTAATACAAGAAGAGAAAACCGTGCTGATCGATACAATCTGGAAACCGTATGA
>Ga0307991_1000857_pt1 | contig 22050 bp, 7 predicted proteins | sample EllFjometagen131_FD_203146 | JGI IMG/M metagenome (GOLD analysis project Ga0307991, IMG submission 203146) | Marine microbial communities from Ellis Fjord, Antarctic Ocean - #131 | ecosystem: Environmental > Aquatic > Marine > Unclassified | place: Southern Ocean | collected 2014-10-08 | reverse complement strand
TCTGTTGATTCGCTATTATCCCATAATTTAAAAATAATTGTATTACCCGGGGTATAACCATCAATAGTACCACCGGTAAGAGGGTCATCTGCACCTGTTGTTACTATTACAGGAATTCCAGGTGTTATTACCCCTGTTAATACTGTTATTCCTACACATATATTTGCACCTCCATCACCAATATCAAATACCGCGATTTCATCACCTGCATCCATATCTATTCCGTCAATTGTTGCATTTTGAATGATAATGTTCATTGGTTGGTAGGGGTTTCCTGACCATACTGGCGTAAAATGTTGTGCCAGGCTTACGTTTGCTATTATTGATAATAATAGCATGCTAAAAAGTTTTAATGTAATTGTCTTTTTCATAGTTTTTGAGTTTAAAAATTTATAATTTATAATTTTATTAAAGTTATTATATTTAATCTTGTTATATTTGAATTGTTTTATTTTTAAAAATTACAGATATAGATTTAAAAGTGAGGCTGCCACAAAGTGACAGCCTCGAGTGCAAAAGCTAATCTGTCACAATTAACTTGTAATTACGAACAGACATTACACTATTTGCATTATGAATTAACCGGATGGTGTATATCCCGCTTGCTAATTGTGATACGCCATATGTTAATCTGTAATTTCCTGATTGCATTAAATCATAGTATAAAACTTCAATTGTCTTTCCAAATAAATTGATTACTTCAATTTGAACTTGCCCTTCTTTAAAGTTCTCTATTTCAATATTAACCTTGTTTTTTACAGGATTTGGATAGATGTTTACAACGAAATTCTCTCCATTTAATTCATCAACATTATTTGGAGAAGAAAGTGCACAAACAAAAGTTTCCAACGGTTCAAATATTTCAGCCCCACTTATTTTTTTAGCAAATAAATTAAGAGGATTGCTAATGGTTGGCGACATATATTTATATATCAGTTTGTGCCCTGTTGTATAACCATCAATTTCAGCTGTTGTCGGATCATCAAGTGAAACAGCAATACACAGGGGTTTACTTTTATCCTCGGGAATAATACCCACACCAACACACACATCATTATCATAAACAGCTATTTCATCAAAAGATTGAATAAAATGGCCTTGTATATCTACTGCCGTAATAACAACATTCATTGGATAGTAGGGGTTGTTCTCAAATATACTTTTGAAATAACATGGTTGATTAGCCTCATTATTTGTTGTAGAAGCAGAACTTGATGTTGATGTCAGACATAAACTGGCATTTGTAGTTATTTTTATATAATAACCTTCATCGGCTTCAAAATTGCCTATGGTGTTCATCCATCCCACACCAGGAATAAATTGAATAAAGCCACCTGCCTCGTCAATAACTTTTATAAGCTCACCTGCATTAATCAATGGCTGCAAGGCGGTAAGTGCATCTTGAGATTGCTCGAACGGATATCCTATAATGTTCCAGCCCTGATTTAATGGAATACAAAACGGGGATGAAACAGAATTTCCCGTTGCATCAAAAGATGTATTATTAGTTACCTTTATATAATATCCTTCTGTATTTTCCATATTACCTATAGTGTTCATCCAGCCCACACCGGGTATGTTTTGGATAAAACCACCCGCTTCATCAATTACTTTAATTAATTCGTTTGATGTAACTAATTGTTGTAATATATTTAACAGATTCATATCTGTAGGTGTAACATAAAACGACATGATATTCCAACCAAGGTTGAGTTCTATAGTTTGCGTAATATAGGATAGAAATACAACGTCAACAAGGGCAGTACCCAAAGGAGTATAGCTGTTATCAAATGCAGGATTATATGTTGCCTGATATGTTGAATATTCAGTTTGTGCACTTGATGACCATGCTTTATAAATAATTGTATTTCCGGATGTAAAGCCATCAATATCTGAAGTGTTTGGATCATCTGTAGAGGCAATAATGGATAATGGGTTACTTGATGTAATTGCAGAAGTTACAATTCCAACACCAACACAGATTTCGTTTCCTGAACCATCAACATCAAAAACGCCAATTTCATCGCCAATATTAAATGCCGCTCCATCAATGGTAGCACTACTTATTAAAATATTCATAGGTTGATAGGGATTGCCTGACCATATAGTCTGAAAATGCGCATACCCTGTTAGTTCAACAATAGCAGTTCCAAGAGTTGTAAATACCTGATCAAATGACAGGTTATAACTTGCAGATACATTAGAAAATTCCATCTGATTATTTGAATCCCATAGTTTATAAATAATAGTATTACCATTTGTAAATCCATCCACATCATTCGTTGTAGGGTCATCAGCAGAAACGGTAATTGTAAGAGGATTACCTGACGTAATTGGTGTAGTTAACTCACCAACACCAACACAGATAAGGTTACCTGAGCCATCAACATCAAATACTCCCACTTCATCTCCGGTTTGTAAATCGATACCGTTGATATTTGCAGAGTTTACGATGATTGTCATTGGCTGATATGGGTATCCTGACCACACTGGAGTGAAGTGAGTATTTGTACCACCTGTTCCATCCTGTGTAACCGTAACTATTTCATCTGGCAAACCACTTGCTGAAACTGTTATTGTTCCAATTCTCTGACTACTACTTGTGTTCTCAGTAAATGTTGCTGATAAAGTTCCATTATTACTTCCAGAAGTTGGTGAAACTGTTAGCCATCCTGCATTATCAGACACTGTCCATGAAGTATTAGATGATATACTAAAAGTAGTATTACCAGCAGGCGCTCCTACATTTTGATTGGATGGAGTTACAGTTAAATTCAAACCAGGTCCGGCTTGAGTAACAGTAACATTAACAGAACTTACACCAGTTCCGCTTACTGTTATTGTTCCTACTCTTTGACTGCCTGTATTTTCAGTAAAGGTTGCAGTAAGAGATCCATTATTGCTACCTGAAGTTGGTGAAACTGTTAGCCATCCTGCATCATCTGATACAGTCCATGAAGTATTAGATGATATACTAAATGTAGTATTTCCAGCACTACTACTTACATTGCGGTTAGATGGTAATACACTTAGCGTATTTGTTAACGGTATTGCTGTTACAGTTACAGTAACTGTTGGTTCGTCCGGGTCATCCGATGCAATTGTAATTGTGCCTGTTTCTGTGCCAGAACCCATTAAATTCCAGTCAACTGTTACAGTAACTTGTTGACTGCTATTTGGAATAATTGTAAAAGGAGTGCTTGGATAACCAGAAGTAGACAACCAATTTTTATTATCGGATATTGAATTTATTGATAAATTGTCTGTTCCAATGTTTTCAATAGTAAAATTACCATTAGATGTAGTAGATGTAGCATCTAATTCAACAATTGTCATTCCATAATGTTGCATTCCGGAATAGCTTCCACCCCAATTCATTGAATGTATGCTATAATTCCAAGTATCGTGTAAATATATAATATCCGAACTTCCAGTTTCATAACCAACCCCAAGCATTGTATGTCCTGAAACTTGAATTAAAACAGGGCGTCCAGCATCAATCTCCGAATGATAATCAGTTAATGTAAATCCCTGTGAATTGCCATTATATCCATATATATATTGTGAATAATTTGAATTTACTGTATACCCTCGTGATTCATAAAATTCTTTTAAGCCATGACATCCATCTTTATGCCCTGGTTCACATCCTGTATAATCATTCAATGGGGCTCCATTATTACTAAAATAAAATGTAGTACTTCCATCTACATTCTGAAATTCAGATTGATTTGTTCCCATATAATCTGCTGTACAATCATTCCATGAATGCTCAGTCCAATTATTAGTAATAAACGGATCTGGTCCTGGATCATCCATTTCAATCCAATAATCATCCACATTACCTCTACTTGTTCTACCATCTAAACCATTATGAGTAGCACTGATTGGACATTGATGTCTGTTCTCGCCATTAATTACAACATCAGGCCAAATGGAATTATCCATAGGGCAAACTCCTCCATTTGTTGGACCGTTATACATATCTGTAAATCCATTATTATCATAATAACCAACTGCCATTGCAGCTGAAGTTGCTGAACAACCAAAGCACCAGTCAAAAGCAGGAATATTAGATAACATTACTGCGCTTCTTGATGGTGAAGCAATGGGTTCACTCTGAGGAGGTATATATGGTACAATAATACCAACTATTGTATCTCCATTTTTATTAATAATTGTGTCAAACACATATTCTGTTAAAGCAGGCTTTAATGTTTTATCACAAGGTAAAAGTGCATTGTTATTTGTTTTTGAATCTTTCCCTGATTGATTTATCGTAAGAGAAGTTGGTGTAACATTTATATCAGGATCTCCCCCTATCATAACCTGTGGGCTACTCCAATAACCAGTATTATCCCCTTCATTTGATTCAGCTACCTGATTTAAATGGTCAACATAGACCCCAACATAATAGGTGCCTATAGGTATTGTTGGTGATACTGTTGTAACATCTACGCTGATTATTTCAGGACTTGATCCACCTGGGGCAAGTGAAGTAACAGGATCCGTTCCAAATAACCAATCAGAAGTTGAAATTATTGTATTGGTTGAAAGGTAATAACCTAACTCACTTGACCCTGCTGTACTTCCACCATCATTAATCACATCAACATTAACCGTCACCATTGTTCCCGTTACAGCTAAAGTTGCTGTTGATGCATCAATTTTTAGGTTTGGATTACCTGCTAGTATTGTAACCTGTGGGCTACTCCAGTACCAATCGTTATCATTTTCATTTGATTCTGCAACTTGGTCTAAATGATCAATGATAAAACCACAATAATAATCTCCGGGTGGAATTGTTGGAGTGACATTATTTACATCAACATTAATTGATTCTGAAGTTGAAGAACCAGCTGAAAGACTTGTAACATTATCTGTACCTATTAACCAATCTGATGTAGCAAAAATTGTGTTTGCTGAAAGGTAGTACCCTAATTCGCTTGATCCTGCTGACGCATTACCATTATTAATAATATAAACATTCATGTTTACATTAGTACCGGAAACAGATAAAGTACTTGATCCGCCATCTTCTGTTAGATTAGGGTATCCAATTATTGTAACCTGTGGGCTACTCCAGTACCAATCGTTATCATTTTCATTTGATTCTGCAACTTGGTCTAAATGATCAATGATAAAACCACAATAATAATCTCCCGGTGGAATTGTTGGAGTGACATTATTTACATCAACATTAATTGATTCTGAGGTTGAAGAACCAGCTGAAAGACTTGTAACATTATCTGTACCTATTAACCAATCTGATGTAGTAAAAATTGTGTTTGCTGAAAGGTAGTACCCTAATTCGCTTGATCCTGCTGACGCATTACCATTATTAATAATATCAACATTCATGTTTACATTAGTACCGGAAACAGATAAAGTACTTGATCCGCCATCTTCTGTTAGGTTGGGATCTCCCCCTATCATAACCTGTGGGCTACTCCAGTAAAAATTGTTGTCATTTTCATTTGATTCTGCCACTTGATCAAGATGATCTATAATAAAACCACAATAATATGTGCCAGGTGGAATTGTTGGAGTGACATTATTTACATCAACATTAATTGATTCAGAGGTTGAAGAACCTGCTGAAAGGCTACTAACATAATCCGTTCCTATTAACCAGTCAGATGTTGTGATGTTTGTGTTTGATGAAATATAATAACCTAATTCACTAGACCCAGCTGATGTATTACCATTATTTATAATGCCTACATTCATATTTACATTAGTACCGGAAACAGATAAAGTACTTGATCCGCCATCTTCTGTTAGATTAGGGTCTCCACCAGAAGCATCACCTGTGATTTGCATATCATCCAAATATGCTCCTTGGTAGTTATTATTACTTATATCAGAGTCGAAAATAAATTTCCAATAATAAGTACTGAAATTATTAAGGGTTACTGTTTGATGTCCCCATCCGTTTGAGTTTCCATCCCAACTATAACTTAATGTCCAAGAACTTCCATCAGGAGAGTAGTATCGTTTTAAATAATCCCAAGTTGCTTCGGTTTCATATTTTCTATAAAAATCAAACTCTACATTACTATATCCGCTTACATCAACACCGGTTGTTTTATAAACATATGCTTCCATATCATCATCATAATTCACACAATCAGGTTGATCTCCAGTATCGGCACACCATATCGACCAGGATCCTCCATGTGATTCGCAGCTTACATCATCCCAATAATCTTCACCTGAACCTGAATCAGAATCACCAACGGAATAACTACTACCCGGGAATGAGCCCTCAAAATCCTCACTCCAAATTACTGAAGTAGTACCTTTTGTTGTATTTTTAGGTTCAATAATATCTTTTGTGTTAATATAGTTATCAATAATTGACAACTGAATATTTTCAGATTGTAATATTTCAATATCTATTATAGGTAAATAAACTAAAATTTCATTTTTAATATAATTCGGAACCACTATATTCATTTCATATAATAGCATAATACTTTTCTCTGAGATATTGACATTGACAAATTCAAATGATGACTTTTTTACCCCCAAACTTTTACCATCAAACTGAGTTATTCTTTCTTTATATTTTTGCCTATTGATTACCGAAGGGGATAAAAAGAATTCTTTTTTACCAAGTGATCGTTGCCAAATTAAGTTATCAATTAAAAACAACTCCTGATTTGTTTTTACTAAAGGACTCTTTTGTTTTTCGAAAAAAGCATTTATTTGTTTTTGTCTTTCAATTTCTTTTGAAGAAGCATTAAGATTTAAACTTCTTTGAGTTTTTTCAATTGGTTGTGTTTTTTTGGGATTTGCTATATTCTTAGGTGCATTGAAGTTTAAGATATTATAACTTTTTGTTTGCTTATTTTCATTTATTGAATTTTTTAATGCACTACTATCCTTTTTAGGAATCTTATCATTCATTAAAACATTAGAACTTTTTATGTTAGTATTTTTATTATCCTTTTCTTGCTGAAAATTTTTGTTTAATTTATTCGAATTAAAATCTTCAATCGGAGTTACATTACCATTCTCATCAATTCTGATTTTTTGAATAATAAAACTGCTACTTTTTCCACTTGATTCTTGTGAAAATAAACTTTTAGGAAAAACAAAAATGGCTGTAAACACCATAATTAAAATTGCAATTTTATTGTAATTGCAGATTTGTAATTTTAATACGTCTAATTTTTTCATAATATAATAATTTTAAATTAATACTAAGATATATTTTTATTTAATAATCATCTTCTTTACGTCACTAAAAATAACACCATCATTACTCACAATAATTTCATAATAATAAACACCCGGTTTAAATGTTGATCTATAAAAAGTTACTGAGTAATTACCTTGGGTTTGGTGTTTATTTATTAATGTCTTTAGTTTTCTACCTGAAATATCATAAATGCTTAACAATATTTTTCCTTTATTAGCAATACCATATTCGATGGTTGTTTCATTAGAGAAAGGATTGGGGTAATTCTGTCCTAAATATGTGGTTTCAGGAATTTCAATTTCTTGTATTTCTGTAGTAAATATTTTAAGCTCACCAATAAAAGTTCCTAAATTGGTAAATGAACTATTTCCTGAAGAATAATAAACCAATATGTTGTCATATATTCTGTTATTACTTTTATCCCAGTATTTGAAAGTAATATTGTTTTCTTCACAAAAACCGTCAATAATTTCTGTTAATGGATCATTTGCTTTTGCAGTTATTACTTGCAATCCTTTATAATTTGGGATTATTACCGCACTTCCAACTTTAATATTTCCATCATAAACAGCAATTTCATCATCATCTTCTACTTCAAACCCTTCACCAACTATTTTGGTAATAACAAAATTCATGGGATTATATGGGTTTAAGTTATTTGAGAGGAAATAAACAGGTTTTGCAATTTTCGGTTTTTGTGTAGGAGTATATGCTTTTGATGGTTCTGATAAAATTAAAGTATCATTTGCATTAACCTTAATGTAATAACCTTCACCGGGAGCTAAACTGTCAATAGTATTCATCCAGCCATAACCGGGAATATACTGGATAAAGCCACCTGATTCATTTATTACTTTTATTAAAGTACTATCAGGTGTAATTAGTTGATTAAATACAGTTATAGCATCTTGGGAAGAGCTTACAGGATAGCCCATAATATTCCAACCGGTTTGTAAGGGAATTTCATATGGCAATAGTATCTCCGCTCCAACTATTGAAAGATTGGTGTTTTCTGTTGTTTTTATATAATATCCTTCCGTATTTTCCATGTTACCGATAGTATTGAGCCAGCCAACACCAGGAATGTTTTGTACAATTCCTCCTGCCTCATCAACTGCTTTTATTAATTGTGATGAATCGATGATGGAATTAAGTGTGCTAATCATATTATCATCAACTGGAGCTACATTGGCCGAGAAAATATTCCATCCTTGCAATAAGTCTATTTCCTGAAATTGAGCAGGAGGAGCTCCATATTCATAAGCTCCCATATCAACTGTAGCTGTGTCGTTTCCATTTCCATCCCATATTCTTAGTTTACCATCAAGATCTGTTGAAGAAAATATTGAGTCATTAATGCCAGCATCTATACATGGTGATATGCTATCCAATTTAAAGTTCCAATTATTGATATCTGTAAATTGAGGATTTAAAGTTGTATTGCCATCCCCCCATGTTATTAAACCATTTATGGGGGCTTGAGAACCAACCCAATTACTTTTTAAGGTATCAATATTTGAATAACTAATATTTAGTGTATTCTGTGTAGGATTTGAATAAGAATCTAAATAAATGTCGTTAAATAATTCACCAGATGCAGGATTAATATTATTACAATTATTATAAATTATTGAATTTATTATATCAACATGAGAACCATTCATTAAATGAATTTCATTACCTCTATAACCAGTTAAATTATTCACCATTGATACATTTATTAAACTACAAGAAGAACTTTGAATACTAATTCCACCACCATATGTAGTGCCGGTATTATTAAAAATCAAACTATTCAAAATATTAATATCTGAATTTTGGAAAATCCCAAAAGCACCTCCTTGTGCATCACTATAATTATTATAGATAGTACAATTTTCAAAAAGTACATTTTCTGAAAACAGTATTTCTATCACACCCATGTCGCTACATGTGTTATTTCTGATTATAACATCATTGAATTCTGCTTCAGAATAAAATAAATATACTGCAGCGGCATAATTTCCTGCATTATGTTCAATGATAGAATGCTTTATTAATGGGTCTGAGTTTGAAATAAACAAAGCCCCTCCTCTATCGTTAGGAGAAGTTCCGTTAACATTTCCTCTTGACATATTACAATATTCAAAAATATCATCATTTCCACTGTTTACAATATCAATACCATACCATCCATTTATTGTATCAAAAGCAGTAAAGTAAATAGGTAAAGCTTGAGTTCCCTGGGCTAATAATCTACTAGATTCAGCTATTCTAAAATTATATTTACCCATAAACCGCACCGTTACACCTGGTTCAATTTTTAATGAGTCATTGGTTTCAACACTTATGTCGTTAAAAATATTATAAGGACTTCCTTCTTCTGTCCAAATACCAGAAACATTATTTGAGATTACATTTGTACCTATTAATATATTGGCCTCTGCAGGAATAATATAATCTGGCGTTTCAATTGTATTAATAGTAATTGAAATTTGATATAATGAATCAACATTAATACTACTCGTAAAATCAATCATAACACTGTCTACTTGACCTGAAGAAAGCGTATCTGGTATAATATAATTTGTAGATATTTTAAAATTACTTGTATCAGACAATGAAATATCACTAATGTGTATTGTAATTGGACTCCCATTTTTTACAAACAGCGGTAGTTGTTTTGTCTCATTTGGACTTAAAATTTCAAAATCAAGCGGATTGGGAATATTTGCAAGACCCGGATCAGTAGTTCCTGTTGCGTTAATAGTTCCTCCGTTAAACCCCATATTTATTCTATAGCCATTGGGAAATGGTTCCTCAGCAACATTATCATTTGGATTGCCTGCATCAATACATGGTGAGTTTGTGCTTATTGATAAGTTATTATTATTTATGTTAACAAAAAGAGGATTTGAGTAAATATTTCCATCACCCATTTGAAAAACATCAAGATCACTATAAGTTGAGTCGTGAGAATACCAATCTGAATTTGTCGTATCAATATTGCAATATTCTATAAATAATGATGAAGGAACCATGTATGATCCAAATTTTATTTCACTTCCATCAGGTGAAGTATTGCCATATAATATTGAATTTTTAAGTAGTACATCACTATCTGACCATAAACAAATTGCACCTCCTCCATAATATGCATTATTACTATAGAATGTAAGATTATTAATAATAAGGTTGCCTTGCTGATTATACAACGCACCTCCATAAGCTGCTGTATTGTCAATAAAAACAATATTATTTAATATGCGATAAGTCTCATCAAATGATGTTCCGCAAATAGCTATTGCCCCGCCATATGGCGCTGTATTATTAAAAAACTCTAGTTGTGTTAATACCGGGTAAGAATTTCCATAAATGTAGATTGCGCCGCCAAAACCCACTGGCGCATTATTATTTTTAAAACTACAATCAGAGATAAACGGTGAGCTGTGGGTTATTGATATTACACCACCATTATAATTTGGTGGCCAACTTTGGTCTATAATATTTTGCGCTTTTCCATTTTTAAATACGCAATAAGATAAGGAATCCATATTTTGTTTAGAAATTAAATCCATTCCTGCCCAACCTTCTACAGGATCTATAGCCTGAAAATATATTGAATCGTTTTCAGAACCATTGGCAATCAATGTTGAATTATCAGAAACCACAACTTTATAATAACCAGCAAATAGTACATTTACCCCAGGTTCTATGCTTAAAGTATTAGATGCTTCAATGGAAATGTTACCATTAATAATATATGGAGATAATGCTTTCTCCCATATTCCGGATACAGTCCCTGCATTAATAATTGTTCCATTACCCGCACAATAACCACTTAAAAAAACAGTAACTGTTCTTGAAATTAAGCCAGATGTACTATAGTATATTTTGCATGTTTTATTAAAATATCCTTCAATTGTTGGGTTAAAAACAACAGTAATAGTATCCACCTGATTAGGATTAATAGAAAATGATGGAATGAAATTAGTAAATGTAGAGTTTCGTGTAATAAGAAAGCCCGTATCACAAATAATGGAATCAATTAGTATTTGATCATCCTGCATATTTGAAATCAATATTTCATTTTCCTCACTTTGATTACCTAACAATAACGCACCAAATTCAATTTCTCGATGGTTAACCTTAATACTAATATTAGTATCAACTACGGCATTATATATATTTAATCTACTTCCGGAGTTCATCAAACCATCTAAGTTTTCCTTTTGATCACTACCACCCAAAATTTGATGTATTATTTGGTGGCTTGAAAATCCCGGAAATTGTGCCCACGCTAATACAATGCCTCCGGAAACATTAGGAGCCGCCATAGATGTCCCACTTTTGTAGCCATATTGGTTGTTAGGTTCTGTACTTAATATTGATGATCCAGGAGCTGCAATATCAACAGTTGATAACCCCCAGTTTGAGAATGTGGAGAGAGAATCATTTCTATCAGTAGAAGCAATAGAGATTATGTTTTCCAGATCATAGCAAGAGGGATAGGTTGGATTAGCATCATTATCTTTTGCATCATTTCCTGCTGATGCAATAAAAAGAATACCTGCGGTATCAGCTGATGCAATGGCATCATATAATGTTTGAGAATATTCGCCCCCACCCCAACTATTGTTAGTTAGTTTTACCCCATTTGCAGTCCCATATATAATAGCACTAACAGCTCCACTGGTAGGACCACTTCCGTCCGATCCTAAAAACTTCAAAGCCATCATCCGAACATCCCAGGCCACTCCTGTAACTCCAATACCATTGTTACTAACTGCTCCTATTGTACCCGCCACATGGGTCCCATGACCAAAATCATCCATCGGATCATCATCATTATTGTAAAAATCCCATCCATGTATATCATCAATGTATCCATTATTATCATCATCTATTCCGTTATCAGGTATCTCATCCCAGTTAGTCCAGATATTATCTTCTAAATCTTCGTGCTCATAATCTATTCCTGAATCTATTACTCCAACAACTATGTTTGTATCTCCTGTGGTGATATCCCAGGATTCGGGTGCATCTATATCTGCATCTGGAGTACCATCATTTTGTCCTGTATTGTTTAATGCCCATTGATCTCCAAAACTTGGATCATTTGGGATTATATCTGCTCTTAGAATATAATTTGGCTCAGCATATTCAACATAGGGGTTTGTATTTAGTGAATCAATGATTTTAATTAGATTGTAACCCGGTAGGAGGGTATCCACCTTCCAGTGTTCGGCGCCTGTTCTCCATTGTTTTACAACTTTAGATTTGTATTTGCTAATTAGTTGTTGTTTTGCTGCTACAACAGCTTTTTTATTTGAAGGAATGGACTTAAATTTAATTAAAATTTCTCCTTTTACATAGTTGCTGTCTGTTTCAATAATACTTATAGCATTAGAACCAATTTGTCCAAAAATAGTTAACGAACTTAATACTACTAATAATAAACTTAGAATAATTGTTTTTTTCATAAATTTATTTATAAATTATTATTTAATAATCATCTTCTTTACGTCACTAAAAATAACACCATTATCACTCACAATAATTTCATAATAATAAACACCCGACTTCAATATTGATCTATCAAAAGTTACTGAGTATTTACCTTGTATTTTGTGTTTATTTATTAATATCTTTAGTTTTCTACCTGAAATATCATAAATGCTTAACAATACTTTCCCTTCATAAGCAATGCCATATTCGATGGTTGTTTCATTAGAAAAAGGATTGGGGTAATTCTGTCCTAAATATGTGGTTTCAGGAATTTCAATTTCTTGTATTTCTGTAGTAAATATTTTAAGCTCACCAACAAAAGTTCCTAAATTTGTGAATGAGCTATTTCCTGAAGAATTATAAACCAATATGTTGTCATATACTCTGTTATTGCTTTTATCCCAGTATTTGAAAGTAATATTATTTCCTTTAACAAAGCCATCAATAATTTCTGTTAATGGATCATTTGCTTTTGCAGTTATTACTTGCAATCCATCATAATTTTGAGTTATTACAGCACTACCAACATTATTGTTTCCATCATAAACGGCAATTTCATCGCCTTCCTCTATTTCAAATTCTTCAGCAACAATTTTAGTTATTACAAAATTCATAGGGTTGTATGGATTAGAATTATATAATGGGAAATATGCAGGTTTTGTAATTTTAGATTTTTGTGTTGAGGTATAAGCTTTTGATGGCTCTGATATCGTTAAAGTATCATTTGCACTTAGTTTAATGTAATAACCTTCACCGGGAGCTAAACTGTCAATAGTATTCATCCAGCCATAACCCGGTATATGTATAATAAAACCACCGGATTCATTAATTGCTTTGATAAAACTCCCTGAATTTATCAAATTCTGAAAAACACTCATAGCTTCCTGTGGGGTGCTTGCTGGATAACCCATAATATTCCAACCGGTTTGAAATGGGATTTCAAAAGGCAAAATTATTGGCAATCCTATTAGTTCAATTTGTGTATTGATATTTGTTTTTATATAATAACCTTCTGTATTAGCCATATCACCAATAGTATTCATCCAGCCTGATCCCGGTAAATATTGAACAAAATTTCCGGATTCATTAATAACCTTGATAACAGAATTTGAATTAATTAAATTCTGTAAAATGTCAAACATATCAAAGTTGTCTGGTATTTTATTAAAAGACATGATGTTCCATCCGTTAGATAGATCAATCTGCTGGGTAGATTGAATAAATAAAGTCATGCTATCTGAGACAGAGCCTCCACATGGTGATAATGGAGTAGCAAATAAACTAAGAATTACTCTTCCATAAGTAGTATCATTTGATCCCGGAGTATAAGTTGCATTTAACAAAGTAGTATCATTAAAAGAACCATCACCTGATGTTGTCCAATAAACGGATTCCTGATGAGAGGCAGTTGCAGTAGTTAGAAATGTAGTATCTACGTATATTGTATCATTACTGCCTGCATTAACAAATGGTAAAGATTGTATCGAAAGTGTCATTTCATCAGTAGCATCAGTTCCGCAAGGAGCTATAGCATTAGCAGTAATAGTTAAAGTTGCTGACCCAGCTAAAATGTCATTATTTCCCGGAGTATAAGTAGTTATCAGGGATATAGCATCATCAAAAGTACCATCACCTGAAGTTGTCCATAATATAGATTGTTGATTTGTTGCAGTTCCTGATAAAGCATGTGTATTATTTTCACAGATTGTAGCATCAGAGCCGGCATTTGTAGTGGGTGGATATTGAATTGTTAAAATCATATTATCACTTGTATCTGTTGCACATGGAGATGTAGCATAAACTATAAGTGTAAGATTAACATTTCCTGTATTTATATCATTTGTTCCAGGAGTATAAGTAGCTGCTAATAAAGTTGAATTATCAAATGTACCATCTCCAGTGGTAGTCCAAAGAACAGATTGCTGATTAGTGGCACTGCCTGACAATGTGTAAGAAGTGTTTTCACAAGTAGTGGCATTGACCCCTGCATCTGCAGTCGGTAATCCTTGTATTGTCAAAATCATATTATCAGTAGCATCAGTTCCACATGGAGATATAGCATAAGCAGTTAAAGTTAAGGTTGCTGAGCCGGAAGAAATATCATTACTTCCTGGTGTATAAGTTGCTGTTAAAGATGTGGCATCATTAAATGTACCATTACCTGATGTTGTCCATAATACTGATTGTTGATTTGTTGCTGTTCCTGATAAAGTATAAGTATTATTTTCACAAATAGTGGCATTAACATCTGCATCTGCAGTCGATAATTGTTGTATTGTCATAGTCATATTATCACTTGCATCAGCTGCGCATGGAGATATAGCATAAGCAGTTAAAGTAAGTGTTGTTGAACCGGTGGAAATATCATTGGTTCCCGGAGTATAAGTAGCTGCCAGAGATGTAGCATTACTAAAAGTACCATCACCTAAAGTAGTCCAAAGAACAGATTGCTGACTTGTGGCCTGACCTGATAAAGTATAAGTTGCATCTTCACAAATTGTTGCATCTGAACCTGCATTTGCTGATGGATTAGCAATAACATCGATTATTAGAGATGATGATGTTCCGTTACCACATGAATTTGAACCGTAAACAGATAATGTAGCTTGCCCTGAATAAGTTGAGGAAAAATCAATTGTAATATTTGTTCCGCTCCCGTTTATTGTTCCGGCAGTTGCAGGATTTAAATCCCAAACATAAGAAGTTGCATTTGTAATTGCTCCTATCTGATAACTTATATTATTTGATCCCTGACAGGTACTATCTGCTCCTGTAATTGATCCGGAAGCTGATGGTATGGGATTAATTGTAATTGTTCCATTAGTAAAATTTGTTTCTAAACTATCTGAGTAGCTGTTTATATAATAGCTATTTGTTTCATCCCATGTAGTGTTTTCAATAACTTGACTGTAAACAGTAGATGCTGTGAATAATAATTCAATAAGAGTATCCGAAACAATATTTGCTGTTGTGGTTGAATTCCATGATATGTCAATTTCTCCATTATTTTCAACAACTGTTAATGTACCACTATTTAATTGAGAGTTGGTATTCTGATATCCAGTATATATAAGATTTGTAGTACTATAGTTTAACAATAAAGTAAATTCAGTAACAATATTAATATCTTCAACATGTATTGGTAAAGAAACATTACCTTGACATGTAGTTACAGAACCGGTAGTTGTTTTTACTGCAGAAAATCCCTGAAGATTTGTGACCAATGCAGTTCCAAATGTTGAGAAGACATTTGAAAAAGCGGCATTATATGTCGGGTAAACTAAAATTATTTCTGTTGATTCACTATTATCCCAAATTTTAAAGACAATTTGATTACCTGATGTATATCCATTAATATATCCCGTTGTTGGATCATTAGCACTTGCTGTTACTATAGCAATGTTTTGTTGTGTTACTGTTCCAGTTAATACAGTGGTACCTACACATATACTTGCACCTCCATCACCAATATCAAATACTGCAATCTCATCACCTGCCTCCATATCTATTCCGTTTATTGTTGCATTTTGAACAATAATGCTCATTGGTTGGTAAGGATTTCCTGACCAAATAGTTGAAAAATGTTGTGCAATACTTAAATTTGATACTAATAATACTAATATTAAAATAAGCAATTGAATTGTTAAAGATTTTTTCATAATATAATAATTTTAAATTACTACTAAGATTTATTATCTATTTAAAGGTTAAAACCCTGCAATTTCATTGCAGTTACTTTAGTTTCTATGAATATTTAATGTCGAATATCGATTAACGAATAATGATTTAAGAAGTTTTTTGTGTAAGTACCATTACTTCAAAATTCTTAAATCGTTAATCGGTGTTCATTATTCAATTGTATTTAAAAAGGAATTTCATTCCTTGCCTTGTTAAAACTATGGATTTTCAATCCATAGTAGTTTATTTATTAATCATCTTCTTTACATCGCTAAAGACTACTCCATTATCACTCATAATAATTTAATAATGTGTCTTAAATTTAAAAGCATAATTAATTATTAATAAAGTGGTATATGATATATATTTTTCAAAAATAAATAAAATAAAAGAAAATAAAAGAAAATAAAAGAAAATATTTTGATTATAATTACAAAAACCATAAATTATCCTTTCCGAAATCGGGGATAATATTTCCATTAAGATATGGGGCAATTCTGGCAATCATTTCGGGATATTTAATTGTTACCGGTATGTTTTGTTGTTTAAATGATTTCCAATACATGTGGCTGTACTGAAATACTTGATCTATTAATTCATTTATTACTTTTTTGTTTCTTAATTGGGATTTATCAGTACAGTTAATATTTAGCATTATTGGGAATTGACAAGAGTTAACAATATTAAATTTGTTAATCGAATTTTGATTGTTAATAAACAAAAGGTATTTGTTGTTATCTACATTTATATAGGATCCATTTGAAAGTAATAATTTTTTTGAGTTTTTATCAAAAGCAAGAATTTCTTGTGTTTCAGTTTTTTTAATTGAAATATTGAATACCGGAATATCTAAGTTTAATTCAATGAGAGCTTTTTCGAAATATTTTAACTCTTTTTCACTCATGCTTTTACAGAAATGTAGTATTAGTCTATCTGGATATCCGTGGATGGTTTCGTAATCGGTTATAGATTGGGAAATTTTACCTATCAATATTTTGAATTCTTCTTTTATAAAATATTCAAAATTGGTAAATCTCCCATCATTAGAAAAGCAAAATGCACTTGCAATATACTCAATGTCTTCTTCTTTATGTTTGTAGCTACCTATACCAACGACTAGTTCATTTTTTATTGGTGTATTTAATCTCCAAGGAATACCTTCGAGTTTTGCCAATATAACTATAGCAATATTTGGAAGATTATTGACGCATTTTTTACTATGAATGTGAATCTTTTTTGGATCTACAGCATGCGAGGTGATGTTGCGATTAAGTAATAGTGTTTTAATGTTATAAAATATTATTTGTTTTGTAAAATCTTGTTTGTTTACTACTTGAGGTGCAATATAAATTGCAAAATATTTAATATTTGGATCAATTATTCTATTTGAAAGTTTATTTTCAATCTCCTTAATTGGATTATCGCGGTTTTCAAATGTAATGTTAAATTCTTTTTCGTAATAAAAAAGAATTTTTGCATAATGATATAATCCTTTAAACCAATCTAAGCCATTTACAAAATAGTTATTTAATTTGATAACTGTGTTTTTATCATCTTTATGATAGATGAAAAATAAATGAATTGTTTTATGAGGACATGATTTATATGGTTTAATATATTTTGGTGAATTTTGATTGTAGCACTTATATATTTCTCCACTATTTTTTAAAAGGTTGTTAATTGCAATTTTAGGTTTTATTCTTACTGAATTTAGGTTTAGATAACCTTCTTTATGAATTGGAATAAGTTTTTTAAATGACTTTGTATTCAAAAATGTATCATAGAAAGTATTTATTTCCTTTTGGTAATTAGTAATAGAATTATTCTGTTGAGGTAGTTCATCAGATATGTTCAGGGATCTTATTAATTTTTTATTTAAAACAGGAAAGTATTTTGAAAAGTCTTGAAATTCATCAAGAGTAATTTCAGACCAACGCAGAAGATTGTTTTTAATAAGAACCTGATCAAATTTAGTAGGGGAGGTATTTTGAGTAACTTTTGCAATTGATTGTTTTAGAATCTCTGATCTTCCATCAAAAGAGATTAATAGCTCAGGAAACTTAGTTGTAGTAAATAATTTAACTTTAATTGAAAATTTCGAGTAAACATTAAATTTACTCGTTGATTTATTTATTGAGAGAATCCAAATTTGATTATTAGAACTTCCCGGCTTTATTATTTGTTTGATGTTGTTTTTGAAATATTGGTGAATCTGATTGTTGTAAAAACAAATAGTAAAACCGGGATTCTCTGTTTTTAAATCTATGAGTAAGGATTTAAAATTGTCTTTTTTTGATAGATATGAGGTGTATAGATAATCGATGTTATTATTTTTAATTTCCGGGAAAATTGATTCAATTTTATTGGGAAAATTAGATTTATGAATTTTCCAATTTTGTTCGGTTTCTTGATCAGAAAAATAAAATGATTGTTTTTTTGAAGGAAAATCGAAAGTTAAGATGTTGAAAGAAATATCCGAATTATACATAATAATATTGCATTAATAAAAAAGAATATTAATTTTTTGAATTGAAGTATGTTCTAAGTATATTTCAATTGAAAATTATGTTTTAATTGAAAAAGTAGTTTGCCAGAATCGGTATAATGATACTTCTTAAAGTAATACCGATTACTAATCAAAATGACTTTGGACTTTTATAAAAATTATTTCTTATTTATGAATTGTTTAAACCTAAGCTAATTGAATAAAGCTATAGGTGTTGTAAATAATAAGTGTTGTTTAGAGAATAGTATTATCCATTCAATTTCATTACTATATATTATAATATTCTCATGTAGTAGTAGTATTTATATGAAAATATTTGATAAAAGTAATAATAAAATTAAAACTAACCAGCTTTTCTTAATAACTGTATTCTCAGGATTTAAGGAAATTGAGGATCTCAAGGAAACTAATCCTTAACTTCCTTAATATCCTGAGTTTTATTAATTGTGAAATTGTCAGGATAATTATCTGATTGAAGAGATGAATTTATGTACTTATCCTGGCTATCACGGTGTATTAATCGATTCTTTACAAAATTTGTAATATATCCTTCAGCAGTTTTATCAGCTATTGAAAGAGATCGAGCTACTTCGAGATACTTATGGCGATTGAAGTTTAGTGGTAGGTTCGCCAGAAGCTTTTCTTTTTTGTTTTTCTTTTTTGGAGGTTTAATATCCTCAGGAAGTTCTGAATATATTTTGGCGGAATGTTGAATTAATATGTTTACTATAATTAGAACAGTTTTAAAATCCTGCTCTTCACAAATTATCTTTTTCGACATTTCCCCGGTTTCAAGGATTCTTAAAACTGAAAGTACCATTGTCATACGAAATGCAATTAATCCTAAACGCCTCACAGTAGCAATGTAATCAATACCTTTAATAGAAATGTATTTTTTTTGAGCTAAAGTAAAGAATTCATTAAAGCGCGATTGCTGATCTGTTGTTAGAGAAAACTGTATATCCGAGTAGGTTTTTAAAGATTTATAAAGCTCATGAAAATCATCTCCTAAATTATCAAAATAATCATCTAATCCATTTACTGAATAATATTCAAATACATCTTTCCATTCCGGTCGAATATTCATATAATAAAAAATAAAACGACTGAATAAGCCATTTTCTGCATTAGGTATTAAACTTGATATTTGTTTAGGTGTTCCGGAAAGTACTGTTGAAAGACATGGGCTGTCGATATCAACGTATTCCCGATCGGTTCTTCTATAATAAGAAATAGTTTCGTGATGGAAAGCTTTACGAAATCCATCACTATAATTGCCATAATCGCTTTTAAAGGCCTGGGAAAGAGTATCTCCTTCAGTTTCAAAAATTAATCCTTTGCCTTTATTATCAGAAAGCAATTGAAATAAGCCGGTTGTACTATTATTTGCAGGGATAAACAACATCTTTTCCTGAGGTTTCTGTGGTTTTTCTGCACTTTTATCATTTGCTTTTATCGCATTATAATCACATAGTTCGCGATTGTATTGTTTTTTCAATAATCCGGATTGATCTCTTAATGCTTTGTGTATTGGTTTAACGAGTTGCTTACAATGGACTAAACGTCCTTTGCCTGCAGAAGCTTTTGCTGTTATAAACAGAAATAGGTTAGCGTAAACTCGCTTATTATCATAAACACCATAAATCATAGATAAACAAGAACTAATTGTTGTAATGGAACCCAGGAGCATTATATCTCTTTCTTCTTTTGAAGTACATACCTGAATTACCTTTTTAAGGAATTCAGGAAGTTGAGGAAAGACCTCTTCCGGGAAATTTGGCATTTCTTCAGACTTGTCTTTTGATACAGGTTTATTATTGTTTAATGTTAAACCTGCTTGCTTTGCTAAAAAGAAAAACGTTTTTATTGAAACTCCTTGTCCTTTAGATTTTAAACAATTATTATATTGTTTATCACATTCTGATTCTGTATAAGTTGAATAAAATCGACTTATACGATGAAATAATTCTCTGCCATTTTCATCAAATTCATCCGCAAAAGCAAAACCGATATTTCTCCAGTCTCCATAAATTGAAGTAATGTCTGTTTTTTTTTCTTCAATTTTATTGATGATTGTTTCAACATCATGTATTAAATTTTTATTAGTTTTTATGTTTTTAGAATCCCGGACAGTTGTTTTTTTTAATGTGTCCAGGTTTTCTTGTTTTTGAATATTGATCCATTCGGATGGATTAAATATTTTTTTAACCATTATTTCAGATATTTTGGTTTTATATAAATATCTGAATCATGTGGAATAAAACAGGCTCGTGAAATGTCCTTTCCAGACTGATCAATTTCCAGTTTATAGGTTTTTAATATGTAATTTGATACTGCTCTGAAATAGCCCTGATGGTTTGCCTTTGTGAGATCAATAGGAATTATCCATTTTAATCCATCCCCGGAAGGTGAAATAAATAATAATTCAGTTTCGAAATATTGATCAAGTAATAAGCTTGATTTTAACGAATCGATATTTTTGATATGATCAAAATCGATAGTCAGGAGTGTTGAATGTGCAAGTAGGGCTTTATCATTTCTTTTTGAAAAAACACCTGAGAATGTTACATAATCGAAGTAATAAGCTTTGAATTTTCGGGCTTCGTTTATGTCTGAAATTAAACGAAGTCTTTTTGTTTGAGTTGAATATTTCTCATTTTTAATCAAATTGTAAACTTCTAATAAATTTATTGATTTTACTGTATGAATATTTGAAATCGGACGGTGAAAATAGCTAAATGTTGGAATTGGAATTTTGAATTTTGGTGTTTCTTTATCTTTTAGATTCTGGCTTATTAGGGGAACATTTTTGAAATGATCCACTTTTTGATTTATGCGTAAATAAAGTTTCTCGTTGATGATGTTTAATAAACTCTGGCCATCTTTTTTGAAATGCATTTTGGCAAAATCAAAAACATCACCTTTTGGAATACTATTGTCGGTATCAATATGACCGGCACAATTTTTTTCTACTGATATCATCAGTGAAAATTTGCTGTTGTTAAATGGGTTTCTTGTCGGTTTACATTTATAACCGGAAACATAAAGAACAGTAGTATTAGGATAATAGAATTTTAAAATAAAGGCATATATATTCAAACCATAATGGGTTTTGGATAAAATGTCTTTTTTAGTTATTTCCATGACTTTTGTTTAAAATAGATAGGTAATT
>Ga0307991_1000856_pt1 | contig 22076 bp, 19 predicted proteins | sample EllFjometagen131_FD_203146 | JGI IMG/M metagenome (GOLD analysis project Ga0307991, IMG submission 203146) | Marine microbial communities from Ellis Fjord, Antarctic Ocean - #131 | ecosystem: Environmental > Aquatic > Marine > Unclassified | place: Southern Ocean | collected 2014-10-08 | reverse complement strand
TGGTTATTGATTTTTAACAGAACATAATCTACAGGTTCTCCGGTTGATGGATTGTAAGTATAACCCTCAATTCCACCAAATGCAGGTGCTCCGTACTCATAAGGGCCAATATCGATTATTGCAGTTCCGTTATTGTCTCCATCCCAGATTCTGTGGTTGTAATCCATATCGAATGGATAATAATAACCAAGTGTATCAAAACCTGCATCGATAGCAATACTATTTATTACTAAATGAAAATCTTCATTTTGGATATCTTCAAAAATAGATTGAGCCTGCAAAGAATCAACCCAGATATTTCCTCCACCATCGATACATTCAGGGGGGAGTTCAAAATCTAAAATGCAGTTGCGAAAGATTGGATTACCGTGAACGCCATTTAGAGATAATTCATCATTACCTAAAAATATGCAATTGTTATAGTAATCTGAGAAAACTCCATTAAATGCATATTGATTATTAATAGATAGATTATTAAAACAAGATTCATTTCTGTAGGTTATCGTAATACCAGCTTCACCATTAAAACCAATGTTTTGATATACATCAAGATAACCAGATGTTCGAACATTACCATCATTTATTATATTATTAAATATTTTACCAGAACATTGTAAACCTGTATCTAAATCACAGTCTTCAAAATAATTATTACTTATTTCCACATAAGCATCATCAATATCAACACCATCATTGCCACCGATGAAACGATTGTTTTTAATGAAGAGTGAGCCAGAAGTAGAAGCAATATTTTCAATACCGTTTTCGCAGTTAATAAATTCATTAGAAAAATAATTACCATAAGATCTAACGCCTTGGCAATTATATACACTGTTAAAAGGGAAAAATAGATCTTCAGCATAAACTGCTTGATAATTACCATTTCCTTCAAATGTATTATTAGCTATTAATACAAATGGAAAATTGTTATTGTCAAAACGATATGCTTGAATATGAACGTTCCACATATCATACATAAAAGGATTAATATTTTCATCTAATATAAAACTATTATTGGTTACTTCCAATTCTTTTGTATCTCGTTCTGAACTGATCCCTACGCAATTATTTAGAAAATTACATCTCCTAATAATTGCTCTACCATTGCGTAAAGACAATGGACCTTTTGCAACAAGACCAACTACTATTCCAATAATAGCAGAATAACTAAAGTCACAATATTTAAAAATACTCATGTCTGCATTTTCGGTGAAATACATAGTACCCCAAGCATAACTAGGGTCATTTTGTGATCTTGTAAAAATAATTCTATTTTCTTCATCACCTTCTGCAATTATTTTACCATCAACCCAGAACATTTTGGCAATATTTGTTCCGTTCTGATACGAGAAATTTTGATCAAGTTCTTGCCAACTTGTGCAAGAAGCACTGCTAATTTTTACTTCAGTACCTGGTAAAATCGTTAATATTACACCAGAATCTACGTAAAGATTTTCAATTACGAGATAAGGGTTATTTTCAGGAGACCAAATTGTATCTTCAACAAGATGACCACCAACTTCAATTGCAAAAGCAATTGAAGAATTAAAAATTAAAAATGGAAAATATGAAATAAAAAAAATAAAGATCAAAGATACAAATTTATTTTTCATAGTTAATACGTTAAAAATTAAACAGTTTCTCACGTTTAGCATATTTACTAAAATACACTTTATTAAGAATTTCATTTTTTATCAGATCAAGACTGTAATCTTCATCGATGATATCAAATGCGAGAATTCTTGCAGTCTTCAGAAGCTCACGATCACGAATAATATTTGCATGTTTAAAGATGGGAATTCCCGATTGCTGGGTTCCGAAAAAATCACCCGGACCTCTTATTTCAAGATCTTTTTCAGCAATTTTAAACCCGTCATTTGTCTCGATCATGATATTTAATCTTTCTCTACCTTCTTTACTTATCGGTGGATGGACAATGAGGTAACAATAAGATCTGTCGGAGCCGCGTCCAACTCTACCGCGTAATTGATGCAGTTGGCTAAGCCCGAATCTCTCAGCATGTTCAACTATCATCACCGTTGCATTCGACACATCTATTCCCACTTCGATCACAGTTGTGGAAACCAGAATATCGAATTCTCCGTTTTTGAATTGTTTCATTATAGAGTCTTTTTCTTTTGTTTTCATTTTACCATGCAGGAGCGCAATTTTTCTGTTTAGAAAAATGTTTGTGCTTAGTCTTTCAAATAGTGTTTCTGCATCGAGTAGATCAATTTTTTCTGATTCTTTAATGAGCGGACAAACAATGTAAACCTGTCTTCCCATTTTTATTTGTGCTTCCACTTTTTCATAAACGACAGAAATTTTATTGAAATTATAGTAAGTGGTTTTTATCTCTTTCCGATGGGGGGGGAGCTCGTCAATAATGCTCACATCAAGGTCACCGTAAACCGTTAGTGCAAGCGAGCGGGGAATAGGAGTAGCAGAAAGATACATCAGATCAGGATTATTGTTTCTATGGCTTAATACAGCTCTTTGCTCAACTCCAAAACGGTGTTGCTCATCAATTGCTACAAAACCGGCATTTTTAAATTCAACATCTTTTTGAATAAGCGCATGGGTTCCAATTATTATATCGATTTCACCATTTTTAATTCTTTGTTTGAGTTCTGTTTTGACTTTACTTACTCCCCCTTTAAGAAGAGCAATTCTTATTTTTGGCTGATTTGATAGGAGTTGGGAAACATTGTTGAAATGCTGTTCTGCTAGAATTTCTGTGGGAGCCATGAGTATAGATTGGAATCCATTTTCTATAGCGAGAAGCATGGCAAAAACCGTTACAATAGTTTTACCTGAACCAACATCACCCTGCAAGAGCCTATTCATCTGTTTGTTGGATGTCATGTCTTCCACAAATTCACGAATCACTTTCTTTTGGGCATTTGTAAGTTCGAAAGGTAAAGAGTTTTTAAGTTTGGTCGTGAATGTTTTTTCTAAGGTGAATTTGTTTCCGTTAAGTTTTTTTTCATGTCCGTATTTACTGCGAGCCAGCATAAGCTGCGTAAAGAAAAGTTCTTCAAAAGCAAAACGTATTTTTTCTTTTGGAATTTGCATGGGATGCTGGGTAAAATGGATTTTCTGCATTGTTGTTTTCCGATCTGGGAAATTGAACTTTTCTGAAACATAGGTGGGAAGGTTTTCCGTGATTTCATCAGCATAAAGTTCAAAAGCACTATAAATTAAATTTCGCATCACATTCATGCTGATTTTCTCGGTAAGTTGATATACAGGAAGAACTGATCTTGTCTTCCAAAAACTTAATTTCATATCTTCTTCATCTATGATTTCTATTTGGGGATGAAGTATTTGCGGAGAACCACGAAATTCTGAAACAATACCGCTTACCCAGATTTGCTTCCCATTCTTAAACTGATCTATAAACCAATTGCCAAAACGGAACCAGGTAAGAAAGAGATAATCCTCTCCATCTGTTACTACAACATTAAGTTGAGACTTTTTACGTGAATTATTCTTCTTTTCAACCGATACAATATTGCCGACGAATGAACAGTTCTCGCTAAATTTCAAATCCCGGATCTTTACAGCAGAACTACGATTGATATAATCGCGGGGGAAATGTTCCAACAAATCACCGATAGTAAAAATATTAAGTTTGTTCAATAATTTACTGCGAAATTCACCCACACCTTTTAAATATTTAATATCGTTGTCTAAAGCATTCATAATAGTTCCTGAAAAATCCCTTCATTTGGTTATATTTCATACCATATTCATTAGCTAATCTTAATAATAAGATGTTAGTAAAACAAAGCAAAATTTAGACAAGAGGTATTTTAGAAATTATTCTAATTCTATCGTAAGCTGTTCATCAACCGTAAGTTCATTAATATTAATATAGTTTGTACTATCAACAGAACCATTGGAAAATTCAATAATGAATGAATATGAAATTGAATCATAATCTGTAGATGCTTTTAATCTACTCCAGGCAGAATCGCCAGAAGCTACTGACTGAATAATAGAATTTAGTGAATCTGAACCAGCAGTACAATATGCCAGCCTAAGAATATCTTCAGCAGAATTATTTATCAGTTTTACTCCGGCATGGGTTGGATCACAATAAACTTTGAGCGTTTCTTTGGGTATTACTTGCAAAGTGGTTTCAGTGAAAAATTCCCAATCTGGAGGTCCGTAGAACTCATCCTTCATCATAAATGTTTCACCTTCCAAATGCAGATCAACCTTAACATAATCTTTACTGTAAAAAAGGAATTGTTTACCGGTATCCACACTAACAGTCATATTGGGATCAGAAGTTTCAGAACCTTCTAGAATATAATCGTTTCCCTTGATCGTAAAATAAAGACTATGGTCAGTACGGTTAATTATTTTTATATCACCTTCTGTTGAGCAGCCTGCCAGAAAGATGATAAATAATAATGGAATTAATATTTTTCTCATTACATCTCCTACATACAGCGAACTGTTTGGTCACTGCTTTTTTCGACCCGGTAGATGATCTACACTTATTATCTCTCTATGCTTCTATCTGTTTTTCCCCTCGTCCTTCGACAGAGTCTGTCTTGAGCTTGTCGAATGGCTCAGTATGACACAAGCCCTGAACAATATTCTTTGAATGACAATTAATAGACAAAAACGAACTTATCTTTCATCATTTTCTTTGCATCTCTGTGTCTTTGTGTCTCTGTGCTAAACCTTTTTACTTCAAATTATAAAATACGTCTTTTCCAATAAATCTTGCAGATTCACCCAGTTCTTCTTCAATACGCAGGAGTTGATTATATTTTGCAATCCTTTCACTTCGGCAGATCGAACCTGTTTTAATTTGCCCGGAATTTACAGCAACTGCCAGATCTGCAATTATCGTGTCGGAAGTTTCGCCGCTTCTGTGTGAGATCACCGTTGTATAATTATTTGTTTTTGCTAGTTCAATTGTATCTAATGTTTCCGTAAGTGTTCCTATCTGATTAAGTTTTATCAAAATAGAATTTGCTGCATTTTCTTCAATACCTGTTTTTAGTCTTTCTACATTGGTTACAAAAAGATCATCGCCCATTATCTGGATTTTATCACCCAGTTTTTCTTTCATTAGTTTGAATCCTTCCCAATCATCTTCTGCAAGACCATCCTCGATAGAAACAATAGGGTATTTATCAACCAACTTAGCATAATAATCAACCATCTCTTCCGAGGTTAAGGCAATATTTTCTGCTGAGAGATGATATTTCCCATTCTTGTAAAATTCGCTTGCTGCCGGATCAAGAGCAATGGAAATATCTTTGCCCGGTCTGTAACCGGCAAGTTCAATTGCTTTCACTATTATTTGCAAAGCTTCTTCATTAGATTTCAGGTTAGGGGCAAATCCTCCTTCATCGCCTACACTTGTAGCATATCCCTGCTGTTTTAAATATTTCTTTAATGTATGGAATACTTCTGCATTCATTTGCAAAGCTTCTCTAAATGTTTTTGCACCAAGCGGCATGATCATGAATTCCTGTAGATCAACTGTGTTGTCGGCATGCTGTCCACCATTAAGAATATTAGACATTGGAACAGGAAGCAGTTTTGCATTTGATCCACCGATATAACGATATAGAGACATTCCTTGTTCTTCTGCTGCTGCTCTGGCACATGCTAATGAAACACCAAGAATAGAATTTGCACCCAGCTTCTGTTTATTTGGTGTTCCATCAAGAACCAACATTGTATTATCTATCTTTGCCTGACTGGAAACTTCCATACCAATAAGTTCTGGAGCAATTATATTATTTACATTTTCAACTGCTTTTATTACACCTTTTCCAAGATAACGATTGATGTCACCATCTCTAAGTTCAACTGCTTCGTGTTCACCAGTAGATGCTCCGCTTGGAACAGAAGCTCTGCCTCTAATTCCATTTTCCAAATAAACATCAACCTCAACCGTTGGGTTCCCTCTAGAATCGAGAATTTCTCTTCCGTAAATTGCATAAATTTCTGACATATTTATCTCCTTCTTAAATAATAAACAATATAGGGAACAAGTCGCCCTATTCCCTATATTCTGTCAAACTTATAAACTTTATGTTTTTGTAGATCAGCTTTTAAATATTTTCTCCAATGATTTTACAGAGCCCAGCATGGCAGATGCCTCATAAGGAACAACAATTGTTTTATCGTTATTCTGCACGATCTCACTGAAAGCTTTAATATATTTAACTGCCAGTAGATATTGAGCAGGATCGGTTCCTGTTTTTTCTACTGCTTCCGCAACTTTGCTAATTGCTTTTGCTTCTGCTTCTGCAACCAAATATTTAGCTTTTGCCTCACCTTCGGCACGAGCAATTTGGGCTTCTTTTTCACCTTCAGCAATCAATACTGTAGAACGTTTTTCACCTTCCGCTGTAAGTATTTTTGCACGACGATCGCGTTCTGCACGCATCTGTTTTTCCATCGCCATTTTTATTTCCTGTGGAGGATTTATGTCCTGGAGTTCCACACGGTTCACCTTAACTCCCCATTTATCAGTAGCTTCATCCAGAATAATGCGTAATTTACTATTAATTGTATCTCTGGAAGTAAGGGTTTTATCAAGTTCCAATTCACCAATAACGTTACGAAGTGTCGTTTGTGTAAGTTTTTCTATGGCGTTGGGAAGATTATTGATTTCGTAGGTTGCTTTTTTAGGATCGGTTACTTGAAAATATAAAAGCGCATCAATCTCGATTGAGACATTATCGCTGGTGATCACGTTCTGTCGTGGGAAATCATAAACAGTCTCACGCAAATCTATTCTGCTTTGAGATTTTATCTGAACATATTTATTTCCTTTCATATCTGCTCTGCTGTACCGCCAATTAATATTACGTGGTTTATCTATTACCGGCCAGAGAATGTTCAATCCACTTTCAAGCGTTCTACTGTATTTACCTAACCTTTCAATGATCATTACTTCTGCCTGTTTCACAATTACCAATCCTTTCGAGATCAATATTATTATCAAAACAGCAAAGATAATTATTACAATTGTCATTTTCCCTCCTTGTTATGGCATTTAATAACTAATTAATTATTCTTCAATTACAGTTACAATTACTTTATTTCCTTCGATGTCATTAACTGTAATTCGTGCGTCTTTTTTTATCTCCTTACTATCTTTAGAAACAGCCACCCACTCTTCACCACCGATCTTCACATAACCTTTTTCATTAGCGGGAATTTTCTGTGTAACCTTACCGGTTTTTCCAATCAGGGCTTGTACGTTTGTATCTTCATAATTAGTTGAGATCAATTTCTTACTGAATTTCCTGCTTAACACAAAAACAATAAGTGTTAAAATAGCAAATGTGAGAATCTGAAATGTAATTGATGGAATAATGAGAGCGGCAAGTCCCGTAAGAATAGCTCCAACCCCAAAGCTAAAAAAAAGAAACCCGGGAGTAAATATTTCAATGATAACACAAATTATTCCAATCGCTACCCATATAACCCAAGGTTCAGACAATATTTCCATAAATTACCTCCAATATTTTTTATTCGTCTTTTTTAATTACCTTACCATTTTTATCCTTGTAAATTCTTTTAACTTTTCTATCATATCCTTTTTTATTGTAATTATAATTATAGTTAGAACTTCCGCTTCTTGAAGTTCTGATTCCCAAAATTAACATTAATTTATACATAAGAACAAAAATGTAATAACTGATGATCAATCCAATAATTATTAGAATTAAACTGGCTATTGTTATTAAAAGAAAAATACTTAAACTGTTACGAAGAGTAGCGTTTCCATTAACATTCTTAACTGCTGAGATCATAACAACACTGAATTCAGCATTATGTTTTTTAATATCTTCTTGAATGCTTAAGCTATCAATTTTTTCCTGAATAATATCAAGTTGTCTTCTAAAACTTGTTAGTCTGTCAGGTGAAACACTTCCGTTAATCAGGTTCTGAATCCGTTTTTTTGCGATTTGATTATTGTTAAGATTTTCTTTGAGGTCTGTATTCTTAGTAATCAACCCAGCTTTTTGAATATTTTCATTATTTAAACCGTCAATATTTCTTAACTTGGTTAATATTTCGTCAGATATTTCTGCCGGAATTTCAAAAACCTTCAGATTATAATTATTTTTTATTTCCGAATACAAAGTAATTGCTTTTTTTGTTTTGCCAATCTCATAAAGAAGGGTATTTATCTCAGATATATCTTCCACAAAATATTCAAATTTCATTTTATTGTTATTAAATGAATTTTCAAAAATGTCGTTAGCAGTACTTTGGTCAATTGTAACATTTACTTGTACAAATATTTTATCCAAATTTGATCTTTTAATCCCTATAAATAATGATATTAAAATTGTAAATAAGATCAAAAATATCTTTATCTCTTTTCTTATTCTAAACATTCGTTCCCCTCTATTTTTTTTTCATTAATTCAGCTGCATGCTTTAAAGCCAACTCTGTATCAGAGCCTGAAAGCATCCTGGCAATTTCAACTCTTCTCTCATTTTCGTCCAGGATTTTCACTTTAACTTCAGAACTTTTACTGCCACTTATCTTTTCAATGGAAAAATGCCGGTCGCTATATGATGCGATCTGTGGTAAGTGACTGATGCATAAAACCTGATGGTATTTACCAATATCGTGAATGAATTCTGCCAGAAGTTCAGACGTTTTTCCGCCAATTCCAGAATCAATCTCATCAAATATTATTGTTCTCTTATCCAGTCTGTCCGAAAGGATTTTCTTTATTGCCAGCAGGAATCTGGAGAGTTCTCCACCGGAAGCAGCAATTCTGAAAGGTTGGAGTTTTACACCCTTATTGGCAGAAAAATAGATATCAATCACATCTTTCCCAGTTTCATTTAATCCAGCCATTCCCTCAAAAGTTCCAATATAATTTTCTGGTTCATCGAATTTAAATTCTATTTCCGCATCTGGAATAGCCAGTTTCTTGATATTAGAAACTATCTCTTTCCCAAATTTTATAGCAGCAGTTTTTCTTTTTGCAGAGAGTTCAGCAGCATGTTTATTAATGTTTTTTAAATCAATTACGATCTCATCATCTAATCCGGCAATTTCTTCTTTTCGGGAAGAGTAAGAATCAATTTGCTGCTGTATACTGAACCTATACTCCAAAATTTCTTCAATATTCCGCTTATATTTAACGCTGAGGTTGTTAAGTTCAGATAAACGACTTTGGATATATTCCAACCGGGATGGGTCCACTTCAATAATATTTTGAACTTCTCTGACATTGTTAATGGAGTTATCTAAATTTGCAGATGCATCCTTCAGACAATGTACTGCTTTTTTTATGTTATTATTATCATCTTTAAATTTGGTAAGCTGAGAAATATATGAGCTTATTACATCGTAAACTGAGTTTTCTTTTTCATAGATTTCCTGTTCCAGTTTATTCGCAATATTCAAAATGTCTTCTGCATTTGTAAGCAGGTTCTGCTCCGCTTGCAATTTTGCACCTTCACCTATTACGGGTTCAATTTTCTCTATTTCATCTATCTGGTATTGATACAGCTTTATCCTTTCAGCAAGCTCACTTTCTGATTTTTGTAGTTTTTTTAATTTTTTGATCTTATCTTCAACTTCTTTATGTTTATAAGTAAATTGCTCTCTCGTTTGTGTTAGTTTACCGTAAATATCAAGTACTTCTAACTGGAAATCAGTATCAAAAAGCTTTTGCTGATCACGCTGACTATGGAAATCCATAAGAATGGTTCGGAATTTTTTTATAATATCTTTTGAGACTCTTCGGCCATTGATAAAGCTTTTACTTCTAAGATTTATACCTATTTCTTTGGAAATATATAATTCATCTTTAGATATATCTATATCATTTTTTTTTAGCAACTCAATGAATTGCTTATTTTCTTTATCAATATCAAAAATAGCTTGCAGTTTTGCAGTTTTGGAATCATTCAATAACATTCCGGCTTGAATATCACTTCCAAGAATAATATTTATAGCGCCTACAATTATAGATTTCCCAGCTCCTGTCTCACCGGTAAGAACTTGAAGTCCATTTTCAAATTCCAAGTTAAGATTTTCTACAATAATAAAATTTTCTACGCTCAGGCGCTTTATCATTTTTTTCCCATATGCATTTTTTTTCTGAGGATCTGATAAAATGTTTTATTCGTTAGTTTGATAAAACTGACCTTCTTATTTGAAGCTGTCACAATTATTTCGTCGTTATCAATAAGGTTTTGGCTATTCTTACCATCAAGCTGCAATATACACTCACTCCCATTTGTTTGCAGTTTAAAATTTAATCTATCATCAGAAGCAAAAACCATCGGACGCACACTTAATATATGCGGATTTAAAGGTGTAACCACAAAGGCATCCATTAACGGAGACAAAATGGGACCACCGGCAGATAATGAATATGCTGTCGATCCGGTTGGAGTGGATATAATAAGTCCGTCACATCTGGTTTCTACAACCAACCGCTTATTCGAATAGAATCTTATATCGATAAGTCTGGGTTCCGTTCCTTTATAGATTACCGCATCATTCAAGGCTGAGGAAGTAAATATGGTTTTATTATTTCTTTTCACAACTGTTTTAAGCAACATTCTCTGCTGAACTTTAAACTTATTTTTCTTCAGATCATCTATCGATTTTTCAAGTTCTGAAAGTGAACTTTCTGATAAGAAACCAAGCTTACCGAGATTTATTCCCATTAACGGAATATTATATTTAACCGATATCTGACTTGCTCTGAGAAAGGTTCCGTCACCACCAAAAGATAGAATGCAATCAAGCTTATTTTTTTCTATGCATTTAATGAAATCGGGAAATAGTTCTTTTTGTTGCGGGAACTTGAAAAATTGAAGGTCTTTGTTGTTATGGAATTTCCTGAGCAGATCGAAAATTGGTTTTGTTATTTTATAATTCGGATTAAAAAAGATCCCAAAATTTTGCATAATCTTTATCTCCTTATAACGATTCTAAAATACGCAGATAAGATTCATATCTTTCTTTTGGGTATGAACCGTTTTCCACCGCTGTTTTTACACCGCACTTAATTTCGTGAGAATGAGAACAATTATCAAATTTACATTCTTTTGCTAAGGCAGATAATCCTGGAAATATCCTTTTTAGTTTTTCTTTATCATTTCGGTGTAAACCAAATGTTTTAATTCCGGGTGTGTCAACCAAATAACCGCCAAAATCCCATTCTAATAATCTGCTGCGTGTGGTTGTGTGGACTCCCTTTCTGTGATAATCACTAATATCGGCTGTTCTTAATTTCAGATCTGGTTGCAATTTATTTATTATTGATGATTTTCCAGCTCCGGAATGACCGGAGAAAACGCTGTCTCTATTTTTTAACAATTTTCTAAGTTCCTCTATACCTTCGCCTGTTTCTGTTGATGTATAAATTACTTTGAAACCAAGCTCTTCATAAAATAATCCTGCTTGTTTTACTTTTGCAAGGGATTCTGATAAGTCGATCTTATTTATACAGATCACGGGGGTGATATTGTTGATTTTGGCAGCACAAATGTATCTATCTATCAAACCCAAATTAAGTTGTGGATCCTTATAAGAAGAGGTGATTATCACCTGATCGATATTTGAAGCGATGATAATTTCAGTTTGGAAATCTTTATCGGAAAACCTGGAAAGTGTATTAATTCTATCTATGATCTCTTCGATACGAGGATCACCTAAAACATCAACATTCACATAATCTCCAGCAGCAACAATATTTTTTGTTTCAAAATTAACCTGTTTAAATCTTCCACCCAAAGTACAAACCAGTTCTTTATCATCAATTTTTACAATACATTTATAATTTGATCTTACTTCTAAAATCCTGCCGCTTTCTAATTTCAGATTACGTTTACTGCTAATTTTTCCTTTTGCAATCAGTTTTTTTTCAGCACGTTTTTCTTCAGGGATTGTATCATCGGTAAAGTGATCAATATCGGTTAATTCAATATTAGAAATCTTGATATTCTTACGTTTAAACTTTTTTTTATCTCGCTTTTTATTCATACTTTTATCAATGCACCCAAAGTTGACTCAATTTCCTCAGTGATAACTCTCGTATTTACACACGGACCTTCGGGTCTTAAATTTAGAACACCATAAACAGGTATGGGAAACACTTCACGCAATCCATCTACAAGATCGCGTTCACAAGCAACAGCAATAATGAATTTTGGTTTATTCTCGATTATAATCTTTCTGGCCAAAGTACCACCTGTAGCAATTGCCATTTTTATTTTATATTTTTCTGATATTTCACATAATTTTGCAATATCGCATTTTCCACATCTTGCACATTTTGTTACATCTGTAGTTATTCTTATTGTACAATCTGTGTGTTGCAGGCAATGTGGTAATAATATCAATAGTTCAGAAGGATCAAATTGTTTTTTTAGGGCATTAATAAAAGAGTTATTTACGCTAACAAAAGATTCTCTTATTTTCTCTTTTGAAATGCCAATTAATCTTCCTAATAAAAGAGTAACCGGATAAATTATTTTTATATAAGCCCTTATGGCAAATTTTGCAACCAGTAAATTTGTTTCGGTGTAACAAATTAGCAAAACCAAGATAGTTCCTATTATAAGTACAAAGAAAAACACTCTGAGGGCAGTGAGTGATAAATCGGCTAATATTGTACTAATCTCATGCAATCGGGGAGATATAAACCACCACAAAAGTGTGGTTACGGCCATCATCAAAATAAGAGTGACCGTGGATAAAATAAGAAATAGATTTTTACCTTTTGTGTTTATCTTAAAATCCATTTTCAAATTTTTCCATTTTTTCTAATCTTGCACCCAAACTAAAGGCATAAGACGTCATTATGTTCTTTCCTGACGGTTGCACTTTTTTAAGTAATATATTGTAATCATCTGCTGATACGATAATTCCCTTTTTACTTACATCCAAAATTGTTCCCGAAATTTCTTGAGAAACTGAATCTAGAATTTCAACTTCGATTATTTTTATTCTTTTTTCTCTGAAGTAAGCTGTGATTCCTGGTATTTCTGCCAGTCCACGTACTTTGTTTCTAATTTTTTGGGTTGTGTCATTCCAATTTATTAGAAGATCACTTTTTAATAATTTATGACTGAAAGTAGCTTTTTTATGGTCTTGTTTATTTGTAATTAATCCATTTTGTTCAATATCTCTTAAAGTATTTACAATATCCTCAGCCCCATTTTCTGATAATTTCTCATAAAGTGAAGTATAGCAATCATCTTCCGCTATTTCTATCTTATTTTGAGAAATAATAGGACCTGCATCCATCTTGGCAACAATTTTAAAAATTGTATTTCCTGTGATTTTTTCACCATTAAAAAGTGCATAATTTATAGGAGCAGAACCTCTATATTTTGGTAATAATGAAGGATGTAGATTGATACATCCAAAAGTCGGCAATAATCTTAAATATTTATTAAGATAACCTCCGTAAGCTACAGTAACGATAATATCAGGAGCGATCTCTAATATTTTATTTACTGGTTCAAGTGAATTTATATCTTGTGGCTGTATAATTGGAATTCCCAATTTTTGTGCAGTTATTTTTACGGTGGTTGGTTGTTGTTTTCTTTTTCTACCTTTAGGACGATCCGGCTGTGTAATACAAAGTTGTGGTTTAAACCTTGTTTCTGCTAAAGCATTTAGCGTGGGAACGGCAAAATCCGGAGTTCCCATGAAAACTATTTTTTCTATTTTCATATAAGACATTACAGCGGTAATTCACCTATATTTCTACCATTTTCATCAGTGGTTCTTTGTAGATCATGTAATTTTTTCTTTAAGAACAAGAGTTTTAATTTAGGAATTTTATCAATGAATAAAATTCCGTCAAGGTGATCGTATTCATGTTGCAATGCTCTTGAAAAAAGACCGTCAGCTTTATATCTAACTTTTTTTTCTTTCTCGTTCAAAGCTTCTATAATTACTGTCTTTGCGCGCTGCACCGGTTCAAAAATTCTTGGTAAACTTAAACATCCTTCTTCCGACTCTATCTCACTTCGGAACTCTTTGAATTCGGGATTTACAAGAACCAAAGGATTTTTCTTTCCTTCCTCATTGAACCAGAAAGGATCTACAACAAAAATACGAAGTGATCTGCCAACTTGCGGTGCTGCCAGACCAACTCCATCTTTTTCGTACATTGTAAAAGTGAGATCATCAATGAAATTTTTGATTTCATCAGTAAATTCTGTTACTGGTTTAGCAATTTCGCGTAGAGTCTTGTCGCCGTATAATCTAATATGCAGATTATTTGGTTTTTGCTTTTTCATTGTCAACTACACCCGCAATAGCCGATCTTACAAATTCGATCTTCGTACCAGTTGTATCATCAACACGCAACACAACAGTATTTTTATCTTTTTTAATGTTTACGATCTTTCCAACAATTCCTGAATTTGTGGTAACTTCATCATTGATCTTTAAATTATCAATTAAGATCTGTTGATCTTTCTGTCTCTTACGTTGAGGACGTATGATGAGAAAATAGAGAATCACAAACATTAGAATAAATGGTAAAAATTGTGCAACCATGTTTGGCTTTGCTGCTTCTCCTGCTACTTGAGTCCCCGCCTCTAGAATAACACTAAACATAACTTATCTCCCTTTATTTATTTTATGATTTTCGGAATTAACCGAACAACAATTTGTAGGACAATATTAGTATAAACTCCTGCCATAATATCATCTGCCATCACTCCCCAGCCTTTTGGCAATTTTTGCAGAACATTAACCGGTTCTGGTTTAAGAATATCAAATATTCTAAATAAAACAAATGCTGAGACAATTACGATCAATGTTTTGGGTAGAAACAATACGGCTATAAAATAACCCCAGAATTCATCCAAGACAATCTTACCATTATCGTGTCCCATTCCTTTTTCTGCTTTAGAAATAAAAAAAACTGAAATAAAGCTACCAACTAAAATTACGATCAAGACTAAGCTGGAGTTCTGCCAGTTGCTGAACCAATGATCCGGCAATACAAAAAAAACAATGGCAGCAAAAAGAGTTCCTGCAGTTCCGGGAGCTTTCGGGAAATAACCAATTCCAAACAGGGTTGAAAGATATTCAGAAAATTTATTCATTATTCTTCTATCAAGATTTCTACGTAAGTTTCCTGCATTAATTCTTTAATCCAGTTTCCATATAATTCGATCTCTTTTTGGGAAGTAACCATCTCTTTTAATCTATCAAAAATTTCAGTATATTTGTATTCTCTCTCTGCAATCTTATTCAGAATTGAAAAAATATAGAAGTTATCCTGTTCTCTGATTAATCCTGTATTTTCTCCAACTTCCAGATTCTCCAAATATTTTTTGAACATTTCAGGAAATGTGTCTTTAGTAAATTCACCTAATATTCCACCATTCACGGCAGTTTCTTCATCTTCAGAATATATTTTAGCCAGTTCGATGAATTCTTCTCCATCAGCAAGTTTCTGTAAAACACTTTCCATTAATTGAATATTAGCCTGAACATCTTCTTGAGTAGCTTCTACTTTTTTTAGGATATGACTGGCATTTATCTCATTTCCTTTTTTTTCTAAGATTTTAATTATGTGATATCCAAATTGTGTTTCTATAACCTCGCTGATCTCACCCGGCATCAAAGCAAAAGCTGCTTCTTCAAATGGTTTAACCATCATTCCTTTTCCAAAAAAGCCAAGATTTCCACTATTTTGAGCGGAAGGTCCATCACTGTATTTTTTGGCTAATTCAGCAAAATCAGCACCTTCAATAAGTTCATCACGAATTTTATTAATTTCTATAAGAACTTTATTTTTAGTGTCATCACCTGCCTTTATGAAACGTCCGATCATTCCAACTTTATACATTTCGGGACGTTGAGGAATATCAATTAAATTCTCTTTATAATATTCTTCAACTTCTCCTTCTGTTATGTGAATCTTGCTTTTAATATTATGCTGTATTATTTGTGATTTTAGTTGTTCTTCTGTCATCATTTCTATGTAATAATCTTTTAGATCAGGAACAGAGAGACCAGCATTTTTAAGTTCTTTCTTAAATTCTATTTCACTGGGAAATTGAGATGCAACCTGTTTGATTTGATCTCCTGCTGCTTTGTTAATCATCTGATCATCAATTTCATAATCTTCTTCTTTTGCTTTCTGAATAATTAATTTAGCTTCGATCATATCATTTAGAATATCAAATTGAGTGATATTATCCATATTTATTCCTGAAGCATTCAATTGCTGCATTCTTTTTTCTAAATCGCTTTTTAAGATTATTTCTCTGCCAATTTTTGCAATTATTTTATCAACTACTTCTGCAGATAATGAAGCTATAATTAGCAATGTAGTAATTATCAATAATATTTTTTTCATTAGTTCTCCTGTTAAATTGAAATAATAATATCAGATTTATTTTTTAGTTCTTTTATCAAATTATTAAATAGATCTTCCTTTTTCTTTTTGGTTACGGTTTTTCTGATCTCATCTTTAACTTCCAAGAAAGTTTTATTCGAAGATACTGTTCTAGTATCATAATATCTCAATACGTAAAGACCTCTATTGGTTTCAACGCTTTTGTAATAATATTTTTGCAAAGAAGTAAGTGTATTCCAAATATTTTCATGTGCATTTTTTTTGGAAATGAATCCAATGTAACCACCATTTTTACCAGCAGGTTCTTCCGAATATTCCATAGCTGCATCTTTAAATGATGTACTTTTTATTGCATTAAGAATTTCTTTCAGTTTTTCTTTATCCTTTGTAAAAATTCTTTGCACTTTATATTCTTCATGACTTATTTGATACTCACTTTTGTGAATTTTATAATAGCTGAATAACTCATCTTCAGATATCTTTACACCAGTTAGTTTACTAGCAATTAGTGCATTTGCTTTAATATTGATCCCTGCAGATTTAATTCTTTCTTTTATTTTAGGAGATTGAGAAATTTCCAATACATCTGCTTCTTGAGCTAATAAAGTAAGTTGAACCCAATTCTGGATAAATTCTTTTTTTTCTTCAATTGTAAGAATCTCCCATTCATTATTAAAAAAATTAGCTTTGAACTCATCCATTGTAAGTTTAGTATCATTTACTTGTGCTACAATATATTCATCTTCTATTTGAACGCAGGAAAATAAACTAATCACAATGATAAGAAAAAAAAATATATTCATATTTTCCTCAGGCTATTCTTCATAATAGGGTGGAGTAAATGTAATTTGAATTTCTGGTTCCAAATCAAATTCTGTATGTATAAAATTATCATTAACATTTAACGATTTTATTACAATTCCATTATTGTCATATTCACCGGATATATAATATTGGATAACTTTAGTTATATTGATTTTAATTTGTTCAGTTTGTAAAGTATCCGTTGAACTACTGATGTAGATATCATCAATATCATCATTTGTTAATAATGGTATCTCTGATAGATCTGTATTTATAGTATCAGCAATAACGAAATACGGACTTAAATAGACCGAACCACTAATTGGGTATGTATTAGCACCATTATTATTCAAAACCAGTTCAGCACGGTTTATTGTTATTCTCTGTAAAAAAAGTGCAGTATCATCATCTGCAATTACATAATCAGGAGGAAGAATATCTACAAAAATAGATTCAAGAATTTCGAATTTAGTAAATATGTTTATTGGTTGTATATTTGATATTTTTAATTCATCTTCCCATTTTTCAAATTCATTATCAGTTTCATAGATCATGCAATCGTAACAAGTTTGAATAGTTTTAATAGTTAATGTATCTTCTACAGTTTCTCTATATTCAAAAGTTAATACTGGATTCTCATCATTTGAATATTCTGATGTATAAATTTCCATAAAACCATCTGTATCGGAATAGATTACCAAACCTGAATTTACATTATCTTCATCATTTATCCAATCTTCTAGAATAGTTGTTTCTGAAAATATAATATTAATCGAATCTCCTACACAATTTATTTCATAGTGTTGTTCTAAAAGATTTGTATAGTCAGCATTACTGAAATGCTCTGTATTCCAATCTGTTGAATCTGATGAAGTCCACCATGTTGCATTTTCATACCATTTAATATTACCTATTGTAGCAAGCTTAAGAGTTGTGTTATCTACAATATCAAAATTATGTCTGTCTTTAATTTCCAAACTTATATTTACGCTGTATATTTCGTAAAAAGAATCTGGTAAAGATGTAAATCGTAATAAACTGTAAGAGGTTTCTCCATTGTAATTTCCCAAAATCATAGTATTTGAATTATTGTATGAACAGCTGTCTTCATAACTATAAATCTCTGAAAAACTATTGTGATCTAATGTTACATTTAATGGAGTGAATTCACCAGATCCATTTGTTCCAACAATATTATCTTTTTGTGTACAGCTTATCACAACCAATAAAATGACCAAGATAATTCCAACAGCTTTAATTCCTATATTCATCTATACTCCTTTTTTATTATAAAATATTAGTAGTCCTAGTAGGCATTGTGTATATGATTATAAATCAATTTCAGCCTACTTAACTCTTTATTTTTCAATAAAATATATTTTTTATTTTTATGTGGATAACTTGTGTATATTTTGTTTACAGAATTTGAGTTATTCACAATTTCCATTTTTAATTTTCTAAAGATCAATTTATAAACACTCATCAACATAATATCGTGTGTATATGTGGATAACTATCCTTTGATTTCCTTTATCAGCTTTTCTATCATGATTCTGAGTTCACGATCTTCTTTAAATTGTTTCTCAATAGTTTTTTTGGCATGAAGTACAGTTGTGTGATCTTTCCTTTTATAATATTCAGCAATTTCTTTTAATGATAATTGTGTTATCAACAAGTTTGAAAGATACATTGCTATCTGTCTTGGAAATACAATATTTTTTTTTCTGGTTTTATCAAATATTTGAGCAGGACTAATATTGTAAGCAGCACAAACTTTTTGCATAATAGTTTCCAGATTTACTTCCTTAATTTTATCAGATATCATGTCGATAAGTATTTCGCTGATATCATCAACCGTAATATCTTCGGTGTTTAAATTATTATAAGATGCAAATGCCAGAATTCGAATAAGTGAACCTTCCAAAGCCCGCACATTACTATATATATGTTCAGCAATAAATTCTATTACTTCATCTTTTAGTAAGATCTCTTCAAATTCAGCTTTTTTCTTGAGGATGGCAACACGGGTTTCAAAATCTGGGCTTTTCAGATCTGCCAGAAGTCCCCATTCAAATCTTGTAACAAGTCTTTTTTCCAGATCAGGAATATCTTTGGGCGGTCTGTCACTGGTGAGCACTATCTGTTTTTTCTTTTCATAAAGTGCATTGAAGGTATGAAAGAACTCTTCCTGGGTTCCCTCTTTTTTAGAAAGGAAATGAATATCATCGATTAAGAGTACATCAAAATTACGGAATTTATTTCGGAAAGAAGGCATTGAATTATTTCTGATATTATCTATCATCTCATTAGTGAATTCTTCAGTTGTAATGTAAAAAACCTTTTTATCTTCCATTTCATCCATCACAAAATTTCCAACAGCTTGCATAAGATGTGTCTTTCCCATCCCTGATTCACCGTAAATGAAAAGTGGGTTGTAGGTCGTACCGGGTGATTCTGCAACTGCCAAAGAAGCTGAATGTGCAAAGCTGTTATTTGTTCCAATTACAAATTCATTGAAATTATAATTCTTATTTAATTTTGTTTGGTAAGTGGCAATATCTTTTGACTGAGATTTAATGATATATTTCTTTTCAGGTCTTGCGGGATTAATTCCGGTAAAACGAATATGATATTTATTCTTGAACAAATTAAAACAAATTTCAGAAACTAATTCACTGTAATTTGAATTTAAATAATCAGCAATAAACTGAGTTGGAACTTTTACAGAAAGTTTATTGTCGTCCAGCTCTATAACTTCCGTTTCATTAAACCATGTATTAAAGCCCTGTTCGCTTATATTTTCCCGAAGTGTATTGAGAACCCCAGACCAAAGTTCTTCATATTTACTCATAAAACATCCTTAAATCCTTTCTATAATTGTCGATCAAAGAAAAACACAGGTTCTTTATCCACAACTTATACACATAGTTTTTCACCGAAGCTAACACATTATTATTCAAGCGATTAAATATGATAAAATAAATAAAATAAAAACTTATCCACAAACTTAAATTTTTACGTAAACTATCTATATCATTAATTTAACAACGAAAATGAAAACGAAAGTATATTTGTCAAGCCCGGAAAAAGTTAATCAATTGTGGATAAAATATTATTTTGAATACTTAATTTTATGTGATTTAAGTAGATGTGGAATATTATCCTTACTTAAGTTATCCACAAAATATTAGTTCAACTCTATGTTTTGCATATAATTAACACTTTTTTGTGGATAACTTAAGATCGAGTCTACAGAATAATATTAACAACAACACATAAATGGTTATGAATAAGGATAATAAACATAATAATGTATTTCAAAACGAGGTCTCAATAAAATATTAAGAACATTAAGTTAGAATGTGTAATTGTTGATGTAACCGAATCTAGAAATGGATTTGAATAATTCTTAAATTATTTGACAAAGAAATCTACTTTTAAGCTATTGGAAATGCTTAATAATCTAAGTAGATAGAGGATTTAATGAAATTTGACAAAGAAATGATGCTAATAAAAAAGGGTGTTGAGGAAATTATTTCTGAGAAGGAACTAATTGCCAAATTAACAAAATCTAAAGAATCAGGCAAACCTCTTCGTATAAAATATGGAATTGACCCTACCGGTTATGATGTTCATATCGGTCACCTTGTACCAATTAGAAAAATGCGTGAATTCCAGGATATGGGTCATATCGGAGTTATTATAATTGGTGATTTCACAGCACAGATCGGTGACCCTACAGGAAAAGATGAATCACGTCCACCACTAACAAAGGAAGAGATACTCAAGAATGCAGAAAAATATATGGACCAACTTTACACAGTTTTAGATAGGGATAAAACAGAAGTTCGCTGGCAGACCGAATGGTTCGGCGATATGAAAATGGTGGATGTACTAAAACTGATGGGAAAATTTACTTTGGCGCAGTTCATGGTTCACGATACGTTCCGTAAACGCTATGAAAATGGATTAACGCTTGGTTTGCATGAGATCATGTATCCCATTCTGCAAAGCTATGATTCTGTGGCAATAGAAGCTGATGTAGAGCTTGGTGCTACCGAACAGAAATTTAACATTCTGGCTGGACGTGATATGCAAAGATACTTTGGTCAGTCTCAACAAATTGCAATTCTTTCTCCAATTTTAATGGGAACGAACGGCAAGGAAAAGATGAGTAAATCACTCAATAATTATATTGCTGTATTTGATACCCCAAAAGAGAAATATGGGAAAACAATGTCGATACCGGATGAACTGATCATTAATTATTTTAATTATGCTACAAAAATTGCACCGGAAGAGATAGAAAGAATTGAGAAGCAACTTGCTAACGATGAAATAAATCCCAAAGTTATTAAACAACGTTTAGCACGTGAGATCGTTACCTTGTATCATGGAGAAGAAACTGCTATTTTAGCAGAAGAAGAATTCAATCTTATATTTAAGAAAAAGGATATTCCCGATGATATCCCTGAATTCAGGCTAAGGAGTGCAATGAAGATAATAGATATTCTTACCCAGAGCAAAACCTGTGCATCCGGTGGTGAAGCTAGAAGAATGATAAAGCAGAATGCCGTTACCATCGGCGGTGATAAGATCACGGATATTTTTCAGGAGATATCTGAAGAATGTGTAATAAAAGTGGGAAAACGCAGATTTATTAAGGTAGTAAAATAAGATTCGCATCGAAGGGAATATAATAGAGGAAATATGGAAACAATATATAGATTAATAATTCAGATACCGATTTTACTGATCACGCTTACGATACATGAAGTAAGTCACGGTTATGTGGCTTATCTATTTGGAGATGATACAGCAAAACGAGCCGGCAGACTTACCTTGAACCCGATCTCACACATTGACCCAATTGGACTCTTGATGTTGTTCATTGTTCATATTGGCTGGGCAA
>Ga0307991_1000852_pt1 | contig 22091 bp, 26 predicted proteins | sample EllFjometagen131_FD_203146 | JGI IMG/M metagenome (GOLD analysis project Ga0307991, IMG submission 203146) | Marine microbial communities from Ellis Fjord, Antarctic Ocean - #131 | ecosystem: Environmental > Aquatic > Marine > Unclassified | place: Southern Ocean | collected 2014-10-08 | reverse complement strand
AGGCTATAAGTTGTTCATCTAAAATTAAAATTTTTGGACCAACTAATTCAATTATTTTCTTAGCTCTTTTTGGTTTGGTTTCTGGATCAAGAAAAACAGCTGTTATGCCCATGCGAAGTAGTGAAATGAATAGAATTGATGCAAGTATATCATCGTTAGTTGAGAATACAATAGAATCCCCTTGTTTAACAGATAAATTGTTATAAATAGAAGCTAAACGACGTACTTTATCACATACTTCAGAATATGTAACTGTTTTATCAGCGACTGCAAATATTTTTTTCTTACTCTCTTTTTCAAGTTTTGAAAAAAGACTTACAATATTATTTTGATTTGAAATCATTTTCTAGACTCTCCTTATGCTTATTTCTTAACACTTTTCCATTTTTATTTCTTTTCAATTTTTTTACAAAAATAAATTTATGGGGATTTTTTTTAAAACCAATGTTACTCTCAATAAAAGACTTTATTTTGTTAATAACAGTATTTTTATTTTCTATATCAGAACCTTCTCTTAAGACTATAAATGCTGCCATTCGTTCTTCATTATACTTTGTTGAATAACTGCAAATACATGCTTCAGAAATTATTGGATGTCTTTCTAGACACATTTCGACTTCTTCCAAATGAATTAAATCACTATACGCGTTTTTAATTATATTTCTGGAACGTCCCTTTAGAATAATATGCCCATCACTACGTTTTAATGCAATGTCTCCAGTATAGTACCATTTATTCTTTAATACTTGCTGTGTCAAAGTTGGCTTTTTAAAATAGCCTTTCATTAGATTTTTGCTTTTCACCCTTAAAAACCCTGAAGTACCATCAGGAACAGGATTGTTTTTTTCATCTACTATTTGAAGGGTGGCACCAACTTCTAGACCAATACTGATTTCTTCTGTATCAAATGTTTTAAAACTATGACCAGAACATAAACCTGAAGTCTCAGTTAGTCCATAATAGTTTAGAATAGGGCATGAGAAATTTTCATAAAAAAGTTTGATTTGTTTAGGATCGAGGAAGCTACCAGTACATAATATAGCCCTGACTTCTCTAAATGTATCAGAATCAAAACGATTAGCTGATAAATTAAACTGACTTATGACGATTGGAGCAACACCTATTAAGGTACAATTATTACGCTTGATCATTTCAGGTAACATTAAAGCAGTACTTCTAGATTTTTCATTAGCTATAATTGCCGAACAGCCAACATGGAGAGGAGCAATACATGTATTTCTGAATCCACTCATTGAATGTAAGTCCCCAAGATTCAGGAATATATCTTCACTCTGCCATTCAAATAATTCTGTAACTAACTTCCCGCTTCTAAATAATGCTCCATGTGAAAGAACAACACCCTTTGGATAACCTGTTGATCCTGATGTATAAAGAATAATAGCTTCATCAGCATCTGTTAAATTTCGCATATCAGGAATAATATCTCTTATTTCAGTTTTATGCAACCAGTCGATGAAGGTGTTACATTCAGAGCACTCGTCGTATGTAATAGTTTGAAAAACTTCACTTAAATATATTTGTGATGAAGTAAAAACTAATTTAGGACTAACTTCTTGTATAGCATAATTTATTAAATCTTTACTCCAACTATGATCTATTGGAACAAAAATAATTCCTAATCTAAAACATGCCCATGCAAGTAAAATCGATTCCAAATTGAGTGGGGATATAGAACAAATACGATCACCTTGATGCACATTCTCCAGAGTAAGACGTTTCTCAATAATTACTATTAACTCTTCAGCTTCAGAGTATGATAATTTTTCTTCAGTCTCATCTATCCGTAATACAATTCTAGCTAAATATTTTTGAAAAGCATCATTACATAATCTTTGTAAAGTTGACATCATGATTTTTTTATCCCAATGATTCTATAATAATATACTCTTAAATAAGTTCATATTTAGTTGATTACAATATTAAACTAACATTTATTATTACCTAATATCATGCAACGTATTTAATATTCCTATTTTAAAATATTTTCTCACTCTCTGAGCTCTTTGTTGTTATTTTCTCATACCAGCATTAAAATTTCTTTCAAGATCTACTTTATTATTTTGCATTTCCTTGAAAATAGTGTTACCTTTTACATGATTGTCGATCCAAATTTTGTAGAATTGCTTTTTTTCTTCTAAACTGTTCATATTCCACTCCTTCTTTTATAAATAATAAGTATTCAATATTGTCAAGAACCGAATTTTCGATCGTTTTTTCACCGTTTTTTCATTTTACCCTAAAAAACCCTTTTTCCAGAAAGTGAAAAGTGAAGAAAAGTTGATAATCATAACTTTAAAGTATTCTTTTTAGCAACTCTTTAAACTCTGTAAGTATATTAAAACTAATCAGTTCTTTCTTTATTTGGTTAAGTGATTCGAAATCAGTTCCTTTTGCTCCACCATTTTTCGTTCCGAAAAATTTGAAACTCAAAGCATATCAATTTTAATCTTCATCTTGACATAAAATCAACTTCAAATCATTTGAACACAATCATTGGAGATTTGTAATGAATGAAAAAGAAGATATAATTAAATTAACTCAATACGTAAAAGCGGCTGGCTGAGCTGGTAAAGTGAGTCCGGCGGACTTAAAAATAATATTAAACGGATTAGATTTCCCAGCTTCACATAGAACTCTGGTCGATAGATCCGATAATGATGATTCAGGTGTTTACAAGATCACGGATGATATTGCCATTGTGCAAACTGTTGATTTCATCACACCTGTTGTGAATGATCCATATTTATACGGACAGATAGCAGCAGCAAATAGTCTGAGTGATATTTACGCAATGGGAGCTAAGGTTGATACAGCTCTTAATATTGTTGCTTACGATAATTGTCATTTAACTAAAGAAATGCTGCATGATATTCTGCGTGGTGGATTAGATAAAGTAAGAGAAGCCGATGGTGTTATTTTAGGTGGACATACTATTGAAGATATCGAGATGAAATACGGGCTTTCCGTAACAGGGACAGTCCATCCTAAAAAAGTGCTGAGAAATAATACCATAAAACCCGGCGATAAAATAATCCTGACTAAACCTTTAGGGATGGGAGTTATTACAACTTCTATAAAAGCTGACGAAGCTCCCCAAAGTGCTATTGAAAAAGCTGTTTTCCATATGAGCTATTTGAATAGAACAGCTTCGGAATTAGCAGTTGAAATCGGTGTGAATGCCATGACAGATGTAACCGGATTTGGCCTTCTGGGGCACCTTTATGAAATGATAAATAAAGATACATCTGTGGAACTTGACTTTAATGCTGTTCCCTTTATTGAAGAGGCTTTTGAATTAGCTGAAATGGGATTATTCCCTGGTGGTTCCTTTCGAAATGAGCGTTATTATAAACCACATATCAAAAGGACAAACAGCTCTATCCCTGAACACAAATTAATGCTAATGTACGATGCTCAAACTTCTGGTGGTCTTCTTATTTCAGTACCAGAAGAAAGAGCGAATTTACTTTTAGATAAATTGAAATCAGCTGGAATTGAATGGGCAGTAACTATTGGTGAAGTTTCTGACTCAGCGAAAAATAATATTGTTATCAGTTAGAACTTTCATTAAGAATAAATACCATAAATACATTAATCTTCCTTTTTTAACTTGACAGTTAATTCTCTATAATTCACTTAACTATTTAGTTAAATGAAAAAAATAGAGTTGGAGGACAATATGCTGTTTGGAAAAAGAATGAAAGAAGTTCTGCAAAAACTTAAACTTACACAAGTTGGCTTGGCAGAGAAGATCGGAATTTCTAATGTTGTGATAAACCGCTATATAAAAGGAAAGACCAGCCCTAATTACGATTTTTTAAATAAACTTGCAACAACTTTTAATATAAATATCACATGGCTTATAACAGGTGAAGGTCCCATGTTCCCCACTCGAAACATTAAAATTGTGGGAAATCGAGAGTATTTTTATTTACCAATACTCGATGGTGTAAGTTGCGGTTCTCCTCAAGAGATAGATTCAGCAGAACCACTTGATCATATTATGATGGATACAAGTTCACTTTCGGGAGATTTCAATTCTTATTTTGCTTTTTATGCAAGTGGAGATAGTATGGAACCCTATATCTCAAATGGTGATGTTGTAATCGTAAAACAATGTGATAATTGGGTTGCCGCCGATGAAAGGATTTGTGTTATTCGTGTGGAAGGTGAAGTAACTCTTAAAAAAGTAAAATCTTTTGCAGAAGGTAAAGAGATCTTGCTTCAGCCGTTTAATAAAGATTATGCACCAATCTTACTTGACAGATACACTTTAAAGGAATCTCTTCTTATTGGAATTGCTGTAATGTCTGTAAGGAATTTGTAGATTCCCTAATTTTCTCAAGCAGAATCCAACCAATAATTGAGCCGATGGCAAAATAAATAAAATCACTTGGAACAAATGTTGTCCCAATGATCGTTCTGCTAATAAATGTACTCCTGATTACTTCTAAAAACATTGCATTCCAGAGCTGAAGAAATTCCAAGATACAAGTAATCATAAACACACTTAATGCAATCTTCCAAGGTTTTACCTTAATTAAAATAAAAGATATTATAAAATACCAGAAAACTTCATATAAAAGTCCACCAAGAGAATTGTTGAACCATTTTGCTCCGGGAACTGCATAAAATTTACTTGCAAATCCCAATGAAGTTATTATTAAAATAGATAGTAATGTAACTATTCTATTTTTATTCATATTATAAATTTGTATTAAGTTTGATACTAATTAATTAATAAGTCTCCAAATTCACAGTATTAATGGAAAAAAGCTTTCTTATGTTTATTAGGACTTTTCTTGTCTTCAATATAAGCTCCTTCATGTTTGTGCTCGTCTTGAATTTTAAGAGCTTCTTTAATATCATCTGTAAGTTTGATGATCTTTCCTTTTCCGGTTTTAATTGTATAGCGCTCTTTACTGCCCATAATTACCTCCCTTGAAGATTAATTTAGTTTACAATTTATTTATGATTTCTTTGATTATTTTGTCAAATTATAAAAGTTAGAGAAAAATTTGCTGGCAAAAATTTATCAAAACAAACGATAATTAGCTTTATACTTGACAAATTACATATTCAAACTAATTAAGTGTATTATTGTTTTTATTAAGAATTTTAAAGGGAGAGGATATGAAAAATTTAATTAAGATTTTTATTGTAGTGATGATTCTTTCAATTCTTCTTTCTGCCTGTGCACCTCCACCACCACCGGTGACAAAGGTTCAATTAGACACAGCAGAAAAAGAAGCGATCCAGGAAGAAGAAAAAGCAGACAATTTGAACAACGAGATGAAAACTCTTGAAGCGGAATTGGCTGAACAAGAAGCTGAGCTTAAGAGTTTACAAGAGTATCAAAAAGAACTAGAAGCAGGGAAATAGGAGTAAACTATGAAAAGAATTATACTTTTATCATTAATCGCACTGTTAGTATTACCCGTATTAGTCCAGGCTAGAGTTACTTATCTTTCTGAAGATGAGTACAAAGAACTAAAGAAAAAAGAAAGATTAGTTTATTGGGAAAACCTTGAAACTTACCTTGCTGAATTACAACAAAGAAAAGCAGATGCAATTGCAAATCAAGAAAAATATTCAACAACTATTGAAGAACTTAATACTAAAATGGTTCCTGTAAAAGAAGAGTATGAGAAAGTTCATGCTGAAATTCTTGCATTTCTAGGTGTAACAGAAACTGATTTTGCTTCAATTATGGAAAAGATTAAGTATTTCAATGGAGAGATAACTAATTGGGATGGACTTACAGATAAAGAACTCTGGAAAGCCAAGAAAACTGTTCGTGCTCTTGTTGTTGAATATAATGAATATAGGGATTCTAAATTTGGTAAAGTTCCAGATTTCAGAAGAGATTTCTCTGATCTTGATAATAAAATAGTAAATCTTGAGAATAACTTAGAAGCTGCAAAACCTAAGTACTATGAAGATAATTATACTGTAATCAAGGGAGACTGGCTATCAAAAATAGCTCAATATAGTTTTATTTATGGTGATATGTCTAAATGGCCTATTATCTATAGAGCCAATAGAGATCAAATTAAAGATCCTAACTTGATCTATCCCGACCAAATTATAAAAATACCTCGTGGTCTTCCTTACGAATGGAAAGTTTACAAAGGTGAATGTCTTTGGAAAATTGCCGGCTATCAGGAAGTGTATAATAATGCTACAAAATGGCCTCTTATTTACAGAGCGAATAAAGATCAGATTAAAGATCCAGATCTCATTTATCCTAATCAGATCTTTGAAATCCCAAGAGATTAATCTATTTAAATTAAAGAAGCCTCTCTTTTTTTAGAGAGGCTTCTTTTTAATATAACAATTGAAACTCCATAAAATTCACCTTATACTGCTCGCATCAATTATTATTGCACTGTTATATTTTTTTTTCAGTCCTTATCGAATTGTATCTCATACTTATGATTTGAAATTGGGTGAAATAGCAGAAAAAGATATTAATGCACCTTTTGATTTTTATGTTTTTAAAAATAAAGAATCATTAGAAGCTGAACAAAAAGCTGCTGTCTCTAAAGTACAACCTATTTATAAAATATCTGAAAATCTTAAATTTAATGCACAAAAAAATCTGGATTTTGTATTTCAACATTTTATTCTAAATAATGATTTAGAAATTCAGCAAATCAATAGAAAATTAAGACAAAATGGTTATAAATTATCTATTACAAACATTGGTTTATTAATTAATGATAGCAGAAGAATAAGAATCTATAATTTTCTGAGTGAGAAAATTACAAAAATATTTGGTGTTGGGATTTATCCAGATAATTATCGTTATCAAGAAATCAAAATATCCAAATCTAACCGAATTATTAATTATGGACTCAATCGCTTATATTCTTTAGAGGAAGCTAGGAACAAATTGGTTAACTGGCATACAATTCAAGATGAGAAACAATTAATTCGTGAGCTTGCAGATATAATATTAATTGAAAATATTATTGTAGATCAAGAGATGACAGATATTGAAAAAGGAAAAGCGAAAGAAAAGGTGTCATTAACACTAGGAAAAATACAAAAAAATGAACGTATAATTGGAAAGAATCAAAAAGTGACTTCTATTGAATTACTTAAATTGCAATCTCTCTTAAAAACACAAAAAAATCATCACCCAACAAGAAATAATCTTCAGTTAGCACTGTCTTCTTCGGGACTATTTCTTCTATCTACGCTTATAATGATTTTCTTTGATTACATTCTTGTACTTTTTTTTCCAAGTAACTTTTCATCAATTCCAAGAATGATTATTATACTTAGCAGTATCATATTATCAATAATACTAACAATTTTTGTAAATAACATATTAACAATTCCTTCTCTGCTCATTCCATTTAGTTTATCTGTACTTTTAATTGCCTTGGTATTCAATCCACATATTGGAATTTTATTTAATTTTATAACTCTGATATTTGTTTCAATATTTCTCAATTGGAGTTTTACTAATCCAATGATTTTATGTATAACAACTTTCGGTGGAATTCTTGCCATTAAACACATGAAGAAAAAACAAGAATTCTATCCTATCACAATATATTTACTTATCTCTTTTCTTGCTGTTAATACTGCCGTTTCACTTATCAAATTCGAAAGCATAACAATTTATTTCTGGCATCTTTTGTGGGGAATAATATCCAGTATCACATCAGTTGTCGGATTGATCCTTTTAACTCCATTTGTTGAAAGAAAATTAAATCTTGCTACAAAACAAATATTATTAGAATTACTTGATTTCGATAGTGAATTACTAAAAAAGATGGCAACAGTTGCTCCGGGGACTTATCATCATTCACTCATAGTAGGAAATCTTGCAGAAAGTGCGGCAGAAGCTATTGGAGCAAATCATCTACTTGCGAGAGTTGGTAGTTATTACCACGATATAGGCAAATTAGAAAATCCTCAATTATTTATAGAGAATAATCCTGATGCAACTATTCTTCATGATAAGATGATGGCAACAGAAAGTGCTCTTCTTATTCGTAACCATATTAGTGATGGTTTAGCTTTAGCCAGAAAACATAATCTACCCAAATCTGTTATTGAGATAATTCAACAACACCATGGAACAGGACAAATAAAATATTTTTATAATAAGGCTATTGAAACAAATCTTGATTTTGATGAAGATCAGTTTTATTATGCAGGACCAAAAGCTTTAACAAAAGAATCATCTGTGGTAATGATTGCAGACATAGTCGAATCAACCACAAAATCTTTAGATGATTTCTCTGAGAAAAGAATAAAGAAAGTGTTAGATGATACAATCCACAATCTTATTAATGAAGGGCAATTAGATGAATCCCCTCTTACATTAAAAGAACTTGAGAAAATCAAAACATACATGTTGCCAATTTTAATGGGTGTTTATAGGAAGCGACTTGAATATCCCGAAAATTAAATCAGTTGTTTTATCAAATAAAACAGCAGAAATTATTGAAAAAGAAATTTTTGAAGAACTTTTTTTGATTGTTCTTAATAATGAATCCAGACCTTCTGATAGTTTTGTAAACCTTGAGCTTACAAATGATGGATCAATAAAACAGCTTAATAAAAAATATTTGGGCAGAGATGAAATTACAGATGTACTCTCATTTATCGCTGATATACCTGGAATTAACTTAATTGGTGATATTATTATTGACACCAATGTTGCTAAAAGCCAAAAGGAAGATAGAACGATTTCAGAAGAGCTTCAGATATTATTTTTGCATGGTCTTTTGCATTGTTTAAGTTATGATCATTTGTCCATAAAAGAGAAGAAGATAATGGATGCAAAAGAAAAAAAATATATTAATTTATTAAATAAGGAGAAAAGTTAAACTTGTGAATATCAGTTTCTCAATCATATCAATTATAGGTTTTCTAATAATTTCTGCTTTTTTTTCAGGATCTGAAACTGCTTTTTTCTCATTAACAAAGATCCAGATAAAAAAAATAGAAAAGAATAATAATCAAAGTTCAAGGCGTATCTTGCGATTACTTAAAAATCCAAGAGAGTTGCTCATAATCATACTTTTAGGAAATACAATTGTAAATGTGGCTGCTGCTTCATCAGCTGCCTACATTGCAATTGAAATTGGCGAAAATTACTTACAGCAATTCCAATCTCTGCTTATAATCATCGAGATTTTTATCATGACGATTTTACTACTGATCTTTGGTGAAATAGCACCCAAATTACTGGCATTCTCATCGCCGGAAAAAACAGCCCGATCTTCCAGCTTAATTTTAGAAATAATCAAGTATTTGTTATGGCCTATTATTAAAATATTAGAACTAATAAGTTCAATCTTTTCTGTTAATAAAAGTAAAGTTGAGCAAACTGACATCACTTCTGAAGATTTTAAAAATCTGATCCAATCAAAAATTACACAGCATTCTTTAGAAGAAAATGAAAAAAGAATTATTACCAGTATCTTCCGGTTTTCTTCCACTGATGCCAAAAATATTATGACACCAAGAGTTGATATTGCTGGAGTTGATACTTCTGAAGGATTACAGAAAATTAAAGATGTGATCATTAGTTCAGGGCATTCTAAGATTCCAATTTATAAAACAAATATCGATAATATTATTGGAATAATTTACGCAAAAGATATCATCTTGAATCCAAAAAAACAATCGATAAGTTCACTTCTTCGTCCGCCACTTTTTGTCACGGAAAATACCAAGATCCAAAATTTGCTAAACAAATTTAAAAAGCGCAAGATACAGATAGCAATAATTGTTGATGAATATGGTGGTACAGAAGGATTAATAACACTTGAAGATATTTTAGAAGAATTAGTAGGTGAGATCCGTGATGAATATGACAATGAAAAACCAAACATAGTAAAACAGAATAATGATATTTTTAGTATAAATGGGATGTACTCTATCTCTGAATTAAATGAGAAATTTATTTTAGATATCGACGAAGATAAATATGATAATCTCGCTGAATTTATCTACGATAATTTCAATAAAGTACCAGAAGAAAATGAGAGCTTTATTTATAAAGATCTTGTAAAATTTACAGTTAAGCGAATTAAAGCTCGAAGAATACAATATATAACATTAGAAGTCATCAATAATAGTAATGAGCAAGAAATTTAAACTAATTGCCATTATATTACTTTTAATTCCTGTTTTTCTTTTAGCAGAGACTTTTGATCTTTCAATTAAGTATCTTGGTTTAAGTGTTGTTAAAGTTTCAATAATAGCTGAAGACTCTACTCTTACTATAAAAGCAAAATCAACCTTCATTGCCAGTATTGCTTCTAATATGAATAATTCGTACAGTTCTGTTTATTCTAACAATTATTTACCTGATACATACGAAAAACAAATTGACCAAGGTGATTATTTTGAGAATAGAATAATTGAATATAACAGGCGAACACTTACAGCAAAAAGAACAAGCAACATTTCCCCTGACCGTAATTGTGAATACTCCATTAATTCCGAAAGCCGGGATTTCTTCTCAGCACTTTTTTATCTTCGCAAAATAATTGACGAACCTTCCGGTGAAATGTGGGTAGATGCTAACAAACTTATCTGGAAAGTAAATTATACCGTTTTGAATAAGGAGAGAATTTCTACAAAATTCGGTAAGATAAATGCGATTAAAGTAGAATTAAATTTCCATAATTATTTGAATGAAGAAAAAGAACGAACTGATATGCTTACAAATAATTTGGTAAACGAAGAAAGGTCACTTCTCTTCTGGTTCTCTGATGATGAACAAAGGCTTCCACTAAAAGCTAAATTCATGATGAAACTTTTTGCCGTTGTTTGGAAATTAAATTCTTACACAGAATAATATTGGTTTAATGAAAAGAAAACATTTTAAAATTGCTTTCTATATTTGGACTGGGATAATATTTACATTAACATCAATCCCAAAATTACAATCACCTATAAATGACACATTAAATATTGATAAATTAGCTCATTTTACAATTTACATGATATTTGCCTATTTATTCATGAAGATGTTCAATACAGAGCAGTACACTCAGAAGCTAAAACTATTATCTATCTTAGCGGTTTTCATCCCTATCTTCGATGAATTACATCAAATACCGATTCCCGGTAGATCCTTTTCTTATTATGATATCCTTGCTGATTTTCTTGGATTTATTACCGTAATCCTCTACTTCAAGATAAAGTTAAAAAAATCTTGATCAATCTTTAATTCTTTTGAGTGAAACTACCAATTCATAATGGAATGGTGGTTTTAACCAGATCTGCTTCTTGAGATAATTTTGAGGATTATCCATGATCTCTTTTTCCGGTACTTCTTCTACCTGGTTGTCTTTTGAAACCACCAAATAGATATTTTCACTCTTTTTAATTGTTTTACCCGTTGGCATAAGCTCTCCTACTAATTTATATTTTGGATGTTTTTCAATAAAATCTATAAGTAATTCATTTGTGATCTTACTTCTGTATTCCTTACAATATTTTCTGTCCTCGCAACTTGCAGCACATACAATAATATCTGTATGTTGTTTATTCTTAGGACATACAACAAGATTTATATTAGATCGAATTTGTTTTCTCAATTTTCTCTACACTAATTTATATTTTTTTAAAACTGTTTTTAAAATTTCTAAGTTATCATTTTCCATAAAACAAAGTGGTAATCGCAATTCCCGCTCGATTTTATTCATCAGATGCAAAGCTTCTTTTATCGGAATCGGATTTGTTTCGATAAACAGTGCATTATTTATCTCGATAAGTTCCTGATGAATCTTCAGCGCTTCATTAAATTTATCCTTGGAACATAATTCAACCAGGTCATGTACTTTACGAGGAAAAATATTTGCGGTAACAGAGATCGCTCCATCTGCGCCACAGGACATAATCGGCAGATTCAACGCATCTTCTCCTGACATCACTGAAAAATCTTTATCGGTATATTTCACAATATGGGAAAGTTGATCAAGATTACCACTTGCCTCTTTAATACCGACAATATTGCTAAATTCGTTTGCTAATTTTATTGTTGTTTCTGCCTGAATATTAATACCTGTTCTTCCCGGAACATTATAGATAACGATTGGGATTGTTGTACCTTCAGCCACTGCTTTAAAATACTGGTACAAACCTATCTGAGTTGGTTTATTATAATATGGTGTTATTACTAATGCATAGTCTACACCCCACTCCTGAGCTTTGATCGTAGCAGAGATTGTATGATGTAAATTATTCGTTCCAGTTCCCATCATTACCGGAATTCGCCCATTGATCTTTTTAATACTAAACCGCATCAATCTCTCTTTTTCATCACCAGCGATGGTTGGAGATTCTCCCGTTGTACCACATAGAAGAATCCCATCAGTTCTATTTTCTATCTGAAAATCTATTAATCTTTCCAAAGAATTATAATCTATCTCATTATTTTTAAATGGAGTAACTAATGCAACGTATGAACCTTTTAACATCTATCCTCCTCAAAACTATTAATTATACAAATTATTTTTAATGAAATAACCCGTCAATAGACATTTGCAAATCCACCGAAAATTAAAATCCGATTTGACGCCAAGCCTCATAGATAACAATCGCAACACTATTTGAAAGGTTAATTGATCGAATTTGTAAACTCATTGGAATTGTGATGTTCTGTTTCTCAAATTTTTTCAAAATATCTTCAGGAATTCCTCTCGATTCGGGTCCAAAGATAAAAATATCACCTTTACTATAGTTTAATCCAGTGAATTTTCTATCTGTTTTTGTTGTACAAAAATAGATATTACTATCTGGAAATTCCGTTATAAAATCATCCAGGGAATCGTGAATTTTTATATTAAGCTTATCCCAATAATCTAATCCGGCTCTTTTTACTAATTTATCAGTTAAGAGAAATCTCATTGGTTTGATAATATGAAGCATCGAGTTTGTGCCAACGCAAAGTCGTCCAATATTGCCGGTATTAGCTGGAATTTCAGGCTGATACAGAACAATATGAAAATTTGGGTTGTTCAATTCAACATTATGCGTTTCCATTTTGCTATCCATTCATTATATTGCCAGCTAGTTCGTCTGGTCGAAAGTTCATTTGTAAAATCTTTAGTGATTTGCGGTAGTATCTCGTAATCCACAGGAAGCATAACTTTTCTATTAACTGGTTTCATCCACATTTCTTTAGTGATCAATTCTTGAAATTCTTTGGAAAGTAAAAAATCAACGAACTTTTTCGAAAGATATTCTTTCTGAGATGATTTTAAAATTCCAACACCTATTATTAATTTAAATCCACCTTCTTTTGGAATTGTGGACTTGTATTTATTTGTATTGTCATGCTGGATATGATAAATAGGAGTTGTTTCCAATCCAACGATCATTGGTGCTTCCCCTGCTAAATAAGCATTATAAGCATCATTCTGATTATCAAAGATACTGAAGACATTTTCCTTAATACTCCGCCAGAAGTGACCGTATCCATTCCTACCAAAAGCCGCTACTGACCAGTAAAGCATAGCTCTTCCTATACTGGATGTTCTTGGATCCATTAGTATTATCTGATCTTTAAATTTACCATCCTGCATCTCACCAAATGTGATAGGAGGATCTGAGATTATGTAACTATTGTAATTAAAAGCGATATTACTGTAACAAACCGGATTGATCTGATGTTTTTTATCAAAGATGAGATATTCATGAATATCTAGTAAATTATTTGATTCATATTGTAATAAAAGGCTGTCTTCCTCTGCTAGAGACAGTAGCGTATTATCAATTCCAATAAGCACATCAATATCTGTACTGTCTTTCTCTGAAATGGCTTTTTCAAGCATTGAGAGGGCATCGGTAAATTTTGTTATAACAATTTCACATTCAATTATGTCGGTGAAGATTGGGATAATGTTCTCATAAAAATCTTCATTCAGGAAAACATCTACAGCATAAATATTTAATGTTCGAATTTTCTTTGGGATTTCATTTTCATTTTGTTTATTACAGGATAATACTAAAATTATTATAAGAAATGTTATTATCTTTTTCATTAAGCTGCTCCAAATAATAAAGCAGCTACAATAAAATCTGTAATAAGGATAAAAATTGAAGAATAAACTACTGTGATGGTTGTAACTCTTCCCACACCTTCTGCTCCACCCTTTGCTTTACTTCCTGCAAAACAACCTACTACTGTAATTATTAATCCAAAGAAGATCGCTTTCACCATTCCGCCGATAAGATCAGATGGTAGAAAGAAATCACGCATATTCGTGAAGAAGCTGAATGCATTAATATGATATTTGTAAACTGATAATAAAAAGGCAGAAAATATCCCGATGAGGTTGGAAAAAATTGTGAGAACTGGGAACATGACAACACCAGCAATTATACGTGGCATATAAACAAAGTCAACTGGGTCTATAGCCATTGTTTCCAGAGCATCAAGCTGTTCACTAACTTTCATAGTACCAATTTCGGCAGCGATAGATGCACCAACTTTTCCTGCTAATACAAGCCCAGTAAGTACAGGTGCAAGTTCTATCATTGTAGATTTCCCAATAAGAACACCAATTAGACTTACAGGGATATAGCCGTTGGTTTGATAGGAAGCTTGAACAGATGTTACAAGTCCCGTAAATGCAGATGTTACAGCAATAAGTAAAAAAGAATCATAACCGATTCTTTTCATCTGTTTCATTATTTCATTAAATCGTTTTTTTATTTTAGTGAGATGATTAAAAATAGCCACATTAAATAGAACAAATTCACCAATCAAATTAATGAATGTGAATTTATACTTCATATTCATTTAAATCTCTAAAAGCTGTAAATTCTGGTATAAAGCGTAATTTGATCTTCCCAATTGCTCCGTGCCGGTTTTTCCCAATAATTATCTCTGCAATGCCAGGTTCTTTAGTTTCTTCATTATAAACTTCATCACGATAGATGAACATTACAATATCAGCATCCTGCTCAATTGCACCTGATTCTCTGAGATCAGAAAGTTTTGGTCTTTTATCATCTCTGTTTTCAACACCACGATTTAACTGAGATAACGCTATAACAGGAATTCCAATTTCTTTTGCCAGAATTTTAAGATAACGGGAAATTTCTGATATCTCCTGTTGTCTGTTTTCCCTGTTACGACTGGCAGACATTAATTGCATATAATCAATAATTATTATGTCAAGTCCCTTCAACTCTGCTTTCAAACGTCTGGTTTTTGCTCTAATATCCAAGATCGTGTTCGAACCATTATCATCAATGTAAATTTCTTTTCCGGAAAGAACTTCCGCAGCTCCTGCAATTCGAAGCATTTTCTTCTGATTCATACCGAATCCTTTAAGCATATTATCCATACTAACTTCAGAAGCTGAACTCAGCATCCTCATAAGGACCTCATCACTCTCCATCTCCATCGTGAATATCCCAATTTTTTTATCATATTGTATAGCTGCATTACTTGCTAAATTTAAAGCAAAAGATGTCTTCCCCATTGCTGGTCTAGCAGCAACAATGATAAGCTGCCCGGGACGTAAACCTCCAAGCTTTCTATCTAGATCTATAAAACCTGTTGGTACTCCCAAAACACTTTTTTTAGATGCAGCTGTTTCTTCAATATTCTTTACAGTTTTAGATATTATTTTATGTATCCACTCAAAAGATTTCCGGTTTGGACGCTCAGCAATATTAAAGATCATCTGCTCTGCTTCATCAACAATATCATCTGTATCTTTATCAGATATATAACACCCTTCAATAATTTTATTGGATGCCTTTATAAGCTGTCTTAACAATGCCTTTTTAAGCACAATATCAACATGATATTCAATGTTTGCACTACTCAAAACAACATCAGATAATTCGTTAATAAAACTTTCACCACCAATTGCTTCAAGCTGTTTACCAATCTTTAATTTATCAATAAGGGTAATAATATCAATTTCAATATTACTCTCAAAAAGGTCACAAATTGTTTTAAAGATAATCTGATGCACTTTACGGTAGAAATGTTCTACATCAAGCATTTCAATTGCTTTAGCAACTGAATAGGTATCTATCATCATTGCAGACAGAACTGCAGCTTCGGCATTTATATCGTTTGGCACTTGTCTTTCAATTCTTTTTGACATAATATTTCCTATTAATAATATAATTTTTAATCAATTTTTAATATGGTAGAAATTGTGCAACTTTTTTTTGAAATAATATTATGATAAACGCAGATAAGATTAATTAATTAATGTTAGAAGTAATCTTTCTGTAATTTTTGGAGATCGATCCATGCAAGTTTCTTCCAACTTGGATTTCTCAGTAACGCAGAAGGATGATATGAAACATATGTTTTTATCCCTCTAAAGTTATAAATTTGCTGTCTAAAGGCTGTTAATGTTTGATCAATTTCTAATAATGTAACTGCTGCGACTTTTCCAAGCATCAGAATAAATTCCGGTTGGATTATGGAAATCTGTTCTTCCAGATATGGTAGACAAGCTTTTTTCTCTTCTGGTAACGGATTGCGATTACCAGGGGGACGGCATTTCACAATATTAGTGATATACACTTCATCTCGAGAGAGGTTTATAGCACTCAGCATTTTAGTGAGTAATTGTCCAGATCTTCCTACAAATACCTTACCTATTCTATCTTCATCGGCGCCTGGTCCTTCTCCGATTATCAATAGTCTTGCATCTGGATTTCCATTCCCATAACAAAATTTATTACGTCCAGAATGCAAAGCACACTTCGTACAAGTATGATAATTTTCCTCTAACTCTTTTAATAGCTCAGCTTTGTTTATTTGAATTGGAGGTTTAACAAAAATATCTTGAATACCAGATAATTTTAAGCATTCAAGATATTGTTTAATAGCTTTATTATGCAAATGTTTCTCAATAGACTAAGTTACATCTTCGTCTTCGTCTTCAACCTCAACAATATAATCTGGAATTACATTTGAAGCAATGTGTTCTAAAGCAGTTGTTGTTACCTTACCAGTTAATGCTCTTTTAACAGTAAAAGGTAAATTACTAATCCTTTCTGCTTCAAGATTTGCAAGCAACAAGAAAAGATAAGTCATATTATTTTCTTCAAGAAATTTTTCAACAATTCGTAAATCACCGTTTTCGTTCATTTATCCTCCGTAATAATTTTCTATATTAATATATCTTTCAATTTTATTTTCTTCAGCTTTAATTATAATTTTAATATCATTAACAGCTTTTTCAAGATCATCATTTATTACCAAATATTGAAAATCTTTGATCTCTTGAATTTCTTTCTCGGCAGTTTTCATTCTAACTTGAATCACTTCATCTGAGTCAGTTCCTCTGCCATTCAATCTCTTCAGCCAAACTTCTCTTGAAGGAGGAAGAATGAAAATAGTTATATAATCAACATCTGAATTCTTGATCTGTTTTGCACCTTGAACATCAATATCCATGATGATATGATTTTTATTTAACACTTTATTTATGTAGTTTTTGGAAGTTCCATACCAAAAGCCATGAACTTTAGCTGACTCAAGAAAATCGCCCGAATTTTTCATTTCCAAAAACTTCTTCTCTGAAATAAAATTATAATCAACTCCGTCATTTTCGTTGATACGAGACTTTCTTGTTGTGTAGGAAACAGAGTATTTTATTTCACTGTTTTCTGCTAATATTTTTTTAAAGATCGCAGTTTTCCCACCGCCAGAAGGTGAGATAAGAATGATTAAGAATTTTTTTTTGTTTTCTTTGCTCAAAATAATGTACTTAACCTTCTATTAACTTTTTATATTGCTCTGCATTCATAAGATCTTCAAGTTCATCCATGTTGGCTATTTTAACTTTCATGATCCACCCATCTCCAAAAGCATCAGTATTAATCATTTCCGGTGTATTTTCAAGATCTTCATTAATGGCAATAACTTCTCCGCTTATTGGAGAAAGAATATCTTCAACTGCTTTTACTGCTTCAACTGAACCAAAACCTTCTCCCTTAATAATATTATCTCCAATCTCTGGGAGTTCCACGTAAACAATGTCACCAAGTTCATGTTGAGCATGGTCAGTAATGCCCATCACTGCTTCACCACCAATAACTTCTACCCATTCATGGGTTTCAGTATAGAGCAAATTTTCTTTTACCATTATTTCCTCCAGTATTTTTTTTGAGTTATGGATTCAAATAGCGTTATTGTGTCAAGTTTTATAGTATGGTGATATGTACTCAATTATTTATAAATTTCTGTTACTATCAGGAAAGGCAAATTCTTTATTTTTAAATAAATTCAAACAAGTTTCTACCACAATTTCATCATACAATATGCCCTTATGTAAATTAATTTCTGAGAAAGCAAAATCTATACCACGAGAAGGTCGATATGGTCGGTGTGACATAATTGCTTCAACTACATCAGCAACAGAAATAATCCGTGCTTCAATAAGAATTTCATTATTTTTTAGTCCCCTCGGATAGCCACTTCCATTTATTCGTTCTTGATGTTGCAAAACTATCTCTGCTACAGGCCATGGAAAACTTATAGTGGATAAAATTTCGAAACCGGCTTGCGGATGGGTTTTAATGAGATTAAATTCTTGATTTGTTAATTTACCCGGTTTACTCAGAATTTCAGTAGGTATATTAATTTTTCCTATATCATGTACAATTGCGGCAATTCTTAATCCATCAACTTGAAATTTTGATAATTTCATTTTTACAGCAATAGCATTTGCAAGTAAGGAAACCCGACGTTGATGTCCAGCAGTGTATGGATCTCTCTTTTCAACTGCTGATACAAGACCATTAACTGTCTCCTCCATTAATTCCTGCAATCGGAGGAAACTATTCTTCAAAGCTGTGATATCAACTGAGACACCCAACATAGCTTCCGAATCATCCTGTAAAATTAGTGGAACTTTTGTCGTTTGGAACCAGATCTTTTTATCATTTTCTAAAGAGATCGATATCTCAGGTATGAGTACTTTCTTCTTCTTCTTGATCACTTCAAGATCATCTTTGATAAGATTATCTAAGTCCTCATTTTTGATCATAGATTGTACAATTAATTCTTTATCCGTTTTCCCTACCATATCTTTGGGTATTGTGTTAAATAACTCAGCAACAGATTTATTGACCATTAAATATTTTCCATCTTTATCTTTAACAAAGATATTATTGGGAACTGTATCAATAACCTTCAAAAGAAAATTTCTGTTTTTCCAAAAAGCTATTTCCATTTTAGATTTATATAACGCTATTTCAATTGTTGCATGCAATTCTCTATCTTCAAAAGGTTTAATTATATAACCATAAGGAGATGATTCAGCAGCCTGTTTAATGATCTTTTCATCAGCATAAGAAGTAAGAAAAATAACCGGTATACCAAATTTACGGTTAATCTGCTTTGCTGCTTCAATACCATTAATGTTACCTTCAATCATGATATCCATCAGGATCAAGTCAGGTTTAAGTTCCCCAGCTTTTTGAATTGCTTTTTCACCATCGGTTATAATTGCTGGAACATTATAATTGAAATTTATAATTATATTTTTTATGTCTTCTGCAATAATTTTCTCATCTTCAACAATGAGTATAGTTTTTTTCTCCATCTACATTCCTAAATATCGGTTGAATCATGTTTTTCTATATACATATTACTATCGGCTTCGTCTATTATATTATCAATAGTTTTATTCATATCAAAATTCCAAAAAGCACTGCCAATTGAAAAATATACAGGAAAAGGAAGTTTACTTTTTTTATTGAAATCGACCATCGCTTCTCTTAATCTGTTCTTGATAAAATCAACTTCTTTTCCGGTTTGTTGAAGCACTATCAGAAATTCGTCTCCTCCGCTTCGGATTATATAATCCGATTCACGGGCTTGAGATAATATTATCGATGCGACAAATTTAATAGCTTCATCTCCCATACTGTGACCAAATTTATCATTAATTTTTTTTAGATTATCTATATCAACTACAATGAATCCAATATTATTATTATATCTTTTTGCAAGTTCTGTCTGCTGCTCGATTGTCTGATTATAATAAAGCCTGTTATATACATTAGTAAGCGGATCAATCATTGCTTTTTTTTCTAGAAGCTTCTCATAACATATTCTGTTAAAGGCTTCTTTGGTGTGTTTAAAGAGTATACTTAATATTGATGTAAATTCCTTGTCAAATGCCATCTCATTGCTGGAAACTGCAAGAAAAATCATTTCAGAATTCAATTTGTAGCTTACTACCGAACCAATATTTTTCCATTCAGGTTCTATGTCTTTAAATTCAATATGCCGATTATATATAAATAACTTATCTAAACTGAATGCTTTTCCAACAATACCTTCTGAAATGTGATATTTTGCTTTGAATATTTTCAGTGTTCTTTTTGTCAGTAGAACTATTTGGTCTTTTTGTTTTTTGTAAAATGCAAAATTATAAATACCAAATATATTCCGTAATGCACCTTCAGTCACTTTTAAAATGCTTTTATTACTTTTGCAGGTTGTTAATTCAATTACGGGAATATGAAGTTTTTCAATTTTATCTTTTGTCTCTTTCATTGTTTTATCAAGCTGGAATTTATATAATGCTATCTCTATGGAGGAAAATAATGCATAATCTCTTATTGGTTTTGTAATATAGCCATAAGGTGCTGTAAGTTTAATTTTATTAATTGTTTTTTTATTGGAATATGAAGCAACATAAATAACAGGAATATTGTATTCTTTTTGAATTTTGTTTGTTATATTTATACCATCAAGACTACCCTCAAGCATTATATCAGCCAAAACGAGGTCAGGTTTACTTTTCTTCACTATTTGTAATGCTGATTTACTTGTTTTTGCTATATCAACTATATTATAATTGAATTTCTCTAAAGCCTGTTTAATATCATTAGCAAAAATAATATCATCTTCAACAATTAAAATATTGATCTGTTTCTGCATTTCAACTCCGTATATATTTAATTAATGTGTGAATATTAAATATTACAAAATCAAAGATTGCTTATTCTATTTATTACTGCAAGTTTTTTTTATTCTAAATAGTATATTAAGATGGCAGTGGTTTTGCATAAAACACAAAAGAATTAACATTTTTAAATTATTTTCTAATTGACCATTAAATTTCATTTATGCAATTTTGAGATTGCATAGAGAAGAAAAGGAGGAATTATGAAAATACTTCGATTAATTGGTTCCCTGACTTTTGTGCTGGGTCTTTTCATAGCAATATTTGCAGGAATAATCTGGGCAGTGATCGTATCTGTTGATCCAGTTGTCCCCCTATGGTTGAGAATAGCAGTTTTCAGTCTTATGGGTGGAATCCTTCTAGTTCTATTTACAGTGGCTTTAGAACAGAAGAAAATTAAAACATCAGTAAAGGAAATTCCCTCAACTGTAACTCAATCCCAAATTTTACTTTTAAACACTTCAGATATACCCGGTCAGGAAATCAAGGAGATATTGGGTCTGGTCAAAGGAAACACCATTTTTGCTATCTGGCTGGGTAACGATCTCTCTGCTTTAGTACGACTGGTTCTTGGTGGTGAACTTATTGAATATACAACGATGATGGGAAAAGCCCGTAAGGTTGCCACAGATCGAATGATCGTCCAAGCTGAAGAACTGGGTGCTGATGCTATCATTAATTTGCGCTATATGACTACCAGTATTGTTGGAAGTGCTGCTGAGTTTTTAGCCTATGGTACTGCAGTAAAATTAAAGAATTAGAGTGGGAGAAAGAGATATTTGAGACTTACACGAAAGTGAGTGTAAAACACATAGTGCAAAAAAAGTGTCAGGAGTTTTTCATTCTTTTTAAAAATGAAAAATAGTCTTTAGTTTGTCATTTTAATATAATTATCTATTAATAAATCTCTCTATCATTTCTGCTGTTGCATCTCTCACATTAATTTGTTTATTGTTATCGTCTCTTAACTCAATAGAGAAATTACAACCTTTATAATCAGGGCATTCAAGAACAACAGGTGATGATGTTTTACTCAACAATTTATCACAAACCGGGCAATATGCAGTACCATTACAATCCCAATAAACACCAAAGCCGGGAAGTTTATTATCCTTTTTTGATTTTATA
>Ga0307991_1000851_pt1 | contig 22092 bp, 17 predicted proteins | sample EllFjometagen131_FD_203146 | JGI IMG/M metagenome (GOLD analysis project Ga0307991, IMG submission 203146) | Marine microbial communities from Ellis Fjord, Antarctic Ocean - #131 | ecosystem: Environmental > Aquatic > Marine > Unclassified | place: Southern Ocean | collected 2014-10-08 | reverse complement strand
TATCAGAAAAACATTCTCATGCTTGGGCCGGATAGGATATTCTTCCATGGATTTCTTTAAATCATTATCAATAATGATAACCGGCGCGTCATCATAAACGGAATAATCACAATAATCTTCCCAGGCAAATTTACCGATAAAATGACGGTCAACTACCATGACAAAAAAAGGTATGGCAATTATATCCGGAGAATCCGGCTCAGGAAAAAACAAGTTCTTATTATTGTTCTTACAAAAATCATTTGCTTCAATGGCCAGGTTAATATTATCAGAAGCAAAAGCAAGAATGCCTTTTTTAGGAAAAGGATACGGAGATTTTTTTCTAATTAATGCGATTTCGCAGGTTTTTTTTACAATTCTGGATTCTTTTTCAATTTCCAACAGACGCATCAAAAAAGGAATGGAAGTATCATTCCCGCCATAGAAAAGAGCCGCAGCTATCGAATGCCTTACTGCAGCACAACAATCAAATAAGGAAATATGTAGTTTATTAAGCATAATTTGAGAAAGTTCACCTTTTAATTTCTTACTGTAATCCCTGATGATATCTGCTGCCTGAATTCTTTTAAATCTGTTTTCACCGGCCATGGGATGATCCGGATATTTCAAAAAAAACTTCATATCATCAGTAAGTTTGGGCCTCCTTACCAGCTTCCCGGTATCCACTTCTTGATCATGATCTTCAATAGACATAAATTTCCAGGTTAAATCTATGATTGCCTGGTCTATTTTATGCTTAATATTTTCCATTTTCTTTACCTCCATAATTTTTTAGAATACTCTCAAATGAGAGAACTCCTCTCCAAGAGTATTCTAATTGTATCATGGAGGTGTGACTACAGTATGGCAGGAATTATTAAAATAATTCAAAATATTTTATTTTTTGAAAATTTTTAAAGATTTTCCCGTGTTTTATTATAATAAATTGACAAAACTTTTTACAGCTAATCCTGAATGGTTAATTTTCAATTGTGCTATTCGGCCTTTTGCTATTCCAGAGTATCCGACTACTACTACTAACCCCTTGACCGGCTGAACAATTTTAATAGACTTATGCTTCGGAACAGAAAACAGATTTAATTCTTTTTTCTGCTTATATTGTTTCTCATAACAAACCTTATAGTCATTAAAATTTTGGCCGATATGGGAAATATACTCTTTAAGCTGACTACCAACTTTATTTTTTAATTCCGGATTGTTTCCTAGTTTAACTTCAATGACACGAAAATAATATTCGTTTTCATTCACATGAACAAGTGCAAGTAAATCCATTCTTCTTTTCCAGGTTTTATCTGCAATTTGTCTATCAATTATTATAATATCCTCTCTATCTAAATTGTCAGTTATAATAGTTTGCTCTAAAGTAATTTCTTCGCCATTATTCACTTTACGGATATTTGATAAAATTTGATCTACATAGTTCGTCTGGAAGAAAGGATGTAATAGTTTCTTATCTAAAATTATTTTAAAGGAATTATCTTTCTTCGCAGCTGAAAAACGAGTATCATGGTAAGCACCGGTATTAGAAAAAAACTTTTCATGAATTAAAATATTATAAGAATTACCTCTGCCAAAGGTAATTCTGGCTAAGCTGTTACCCTTATAATAAAGATTAAAACAATTATCACGAAAAGCCATATCAAGCTCACCTATATGATTTTCATCTTTCATCATTTTAAATAAAAATTTAAAATCATTTTTCATCCTATCTAAATTTTCAGATTCCAAAAATCTTTTAATAATCACAAATACACCTCCCATATATTTTTTAATTAATCTAATCTATTTTAAATATTGTAATGAAGGTCCATAATCTCCATACAAAACAACTGCAACAGTATGTTTAATATTATCTTTATTTTGAATGGAAGTATAATTATCAAAAGCATCTTTATGTCTATAATCAAAATCAGTAATATCCCATGCATAAGTTACAATTAAAGTTGAACAATTTTCTCTACTACAACTAAACCAATGATTTTTTACTTCCTCTGCAATTTGATTAAATCCATACTTGCAATTTAATTTTCCAAAAGCAATTGCTACGCATTTTTCAAAACATTCGTCCGTTTCTTCCCCAAAAGGAATAGTATTTATTGCACCTCTAATTCCAATTCCATCTAATGTCCCTTTAACAATATCTTTATTTCTCCTCATACCATCCCGTTCTGATTCTTCCCTCCTTTTTTTTTCATAAAAAAATCTCTCACTAATGTTCCCAAAAAGACTAGCCAAGCCCTCATCTACTCCTCTAATTTGATTCATTACATTACTAATACTTTCACGAATGCTTTTTTGCATAAGAGCAGTCATTCTTTTACCTCCTAAATTTTATTAAATTTTTTTAGAAAACTTTATGACGTAATAGAGATAGATACCATTTACCAACCTCCTTAACTTAAAAAGTTCCTTAAGCTGCCCTTCATATTTTTTAGAAAACATAAAAAAAAAGGGGGGGGGCAATCTCAATATTTTGTTAAAACCCATTTTTTTCTTTAAAGGAAAGAAAGCTGCTCTCCGTTCTTAAAGATCCTAAACATGTCATCGGCTATCTTTTTAATTCTATCTGATTCTTCCACCTCCCGTATCCAATGTTTCGGAATTAATTCAACACCAAGCAAGGTTCCTAAAATTGCCCCGGCGATTGATCCAGTTGAGTCACTATCTCCTGAATGATTGACCGCAGCCAAGACTCCTCTTTTAAAATTGTGGGAAAACTTTAAAGAACAATAGAGGGAAATAGCTAATGCTTCCTCTCCTACCCAGCCCTCTCCGATGGTTTGAATTGATTCTTCCACCGACTTTTGACTGCCAGATAGTTTTTGCGCAAGTTCAATATTTTTAAGTGTCTCACTATGCCCGTCATACTTAATAAGCTGCTTAATACATAGATCTATTGCTTCCATAAGTGTTTTACCTTCAATAATATAGGATACCATTGCTGAGAAAAATCCTGCCGTTAAATATCCGGAAGGATGCCCATGAGTGATGGCTGCATATTCTGCGCCTTCTTGAAATGCCCTATCCGATGAAAAGACTAATCCGACCGGGGCGGTGCGCATGACTCCACCACAGCCTTTGCTATTATTAATCTTATCTTCTAACGTCCCCATCTTTCCACTTCGTAAAGCACTCAGGCAAGTGTGCCCCGGCCCTCTTCTCCGGTCTGGATCATTCTGAGACTCAAGCCAGTCCAAATAACAATGATAAACTACAGAGAGCGGATGGTAAATTCCCTTTCCATCCCAACTTTGATAGGCTTTTATACATCCAATCGCAGTGGCCAGTGACATTTGGGTATCATCGGTATAGGATCCCGGTTTACGGCCTCGCCAGGTATGAAAATCAATAATTCCATCCTTACCGTACCGCTTCTTGATTTCCGGTAATCTTAGAAATTCAACCGGGGCACCCAAGGCATCACCGATTGCAAGTCCCAGTAGACAACCTTGATATTTACTGATCAAAAGTTTATTCCTCCGCTCATTGAAAAATATATTTCCCTCTAAAAATTAGCGAATTATTGTGCTAACTCACCTTCCCAATTTATTTTATTTAAAAGTAAATATTCATTGTCCATAAAATAGTATAAACTATTAAACTAGTTCAGGTGCAGCCCCCCGGGCAATCAGTCTTCTCTTTTACTTTTTGATAAGCGGACTGATTTTACTGTTTCAATCTCTGCCAACTTTTTTATCTCATCTAAAATAGCTGCATCCCATTTTTCCTCTTTGATGACCCTTTTCAATTCAGCGGCATCAAAGGCTGATACTTCTTCCAATTTATTTAATTGGCTTAATAGCTCCATCAAAGACTCTCTCTCCTTGGTCCCTTTCCCCGGCACATTGATTTTTTCACTTGAGGTAATCTTTAACTGATGGTCACTCCCTATTACCACTTCCACTCCTATATCTCCGGCATATTTTATAACCGCTTCTTTTATCTCTTCCAGCTCTTCATCTATCTCTTTAATCTTTACTTTATAGCTCTTCTTTTTATCATCCAATTTGGCAAATTCATTAACCAGTTTAACGCCATTATCTTTTAGATATTTATTTTCCGGCAGACTACCAACCATATATTGATGTTTAAACAAAGGACAGATATCCTGATAATAGCACCACCCGCATAAAGTGCTCTCATTGGGTAAAAACTCCCGGGTAGTTTCAATCTTCTGGATCAAGTTAATGGTATCCCTTTTTAATTCATCTAACTCTTCTTCCGTCCTTTTTGACCTTATCTCTTTATCAAAGGCTACATAATGCCACACCAACTCTACACTGCCAACATCATTCCACATATTTTGAACCCCTATCTGGTAGAGAGCCAGCTGGCGATCTTCATCCATTTTGTTCTGCTCCGGAAGAGATTTGGAGGTCTTATAATCATGTATTTCATAAATTCTGTCCCCTGTTTGGTCTATGCGGTCTATATATCCTCTTAACCTATATTCTCCCTTATCATCTAAAGGGATCATGACTATACGTTCAATACCTAAAACTTTTCCTTGGTTAAAGGGATAATAGCGAGTATAATAATCTTCGATAAATTTCTTCCCTATTTCTTTATAATCTTTAGCTTTTCTTTCCTTTTTGGCAATAATGATCTTATCATGATATTTCTTATCCCAATTATCTTTATAAATATCCAGAAGTTCATCCAAACTATATTTCCTAAAGGGAAGGTCTTTATAAATTTTTTCCATGACTCCATGAAAGCGGGAACCTAAAAAAGCCTCGATGCCCTCTTCTTTTCTTTTAATCTTATCAATATAGTTAAACTTGTATTTTAAAGGACATTTCTTAAAAGCTTCCAAACGGGAATGAGAATAGATAGTCATAATTTCCTCCTATATGACTCTAGGCTTATTTCTGTGAGACGTTGAAGTAATCTGAGAATATATCCACCTTCAATCATCGCTCCCCAATGTCCGGCACAAAATCTTTCACCGCGAACACAATAAGTCAACATTGTCTTGATTTGGGCAAGATCGGCAGTTTTGACAGCATCCTCATTCTCAAGCATCTGAAACGCTTTTTCAGGACAATAAGTATAGTCAGCCCAGCATTCGGCAGAGGCAACTCCGAAAAACTCTACCACAATTTCATCATATTTTGGCCAAGGGAAGGTAAAAATACCATCTTGATTTTTAGTCCCTCCATGCCATCTTTTAATAGGTTTAAAGTTTTTTGCGTATAGCTTTGGCAGAAAAGAAACTAACTCTTCAATTTCTTGTTGAGTAGGTAAAGGTGTTTTCATATATTTACTAAAAATATCCTCTCGCTTGAAAAAAATATTACATAGAATATAGGCAATGTTTACTTTACTACCCAATCGAAATCCAGCTAATCCCCTTCTTATTCTTCAATTTTTCAGATTTTAGATATGACCACCAGAGAATGTCAAAAATTCTTATTCTGGTTAAATTTCTGAGATTATTTTTAGATATTTCATTGAAGATAAAATTTAAATTTTTACGATTGCTTTCTATTTTTAGATTGTTATAAAAATCGATAAATATTTCATCGGCTTTTTTCTCCTTCCAAATATTATTAATTATTTTCTTGTACTTATTTTGCAACGGATTATCGATCATGGGAATAATTTTAGGATAAAGAGTATGTAGAATTTTGGTAGTTGTAGACAAACCAATTCCATTAATCCTTAACAATTTTTGAATAACAATTTCATTTAGTTCTTTAATCTGCTCATCTCTGTCTTTCTCGTTCATGCTTAAAAACTGCTCGAGATCATATTTAAATATATTTAAACTCTTTGTTCTTTCAGTTATTATTTCACATTCTGTAAGTACTTCTTTCTTGATACGTGCACCAATTTTATTCACATCTTCAATTTTCCTATCTTCAATTACATCATACCTGGAATAAAAATCATTTTGATAGCAGTAGCATTCGATTAAAGCGATAGGATCATGAATTTCAAATGATATTTTTGAGAATAGAAAAAATTTAATTTTAATACCTTATACATATTTTTGTTAATCTTGTAATAATTATTTAGTACATTCCGAATTTTATGTTTTAATTTATCGGTTTTCGCCATGATAAAAAAGACAATTCTATTATCCGATAAACACATAAGATTTCTAGTATTCGTACAATTGCATATCTTTTCTCCTACCTGGGCAAAAAAAGCTCTCTTTTCACTCTTGGCATATGCTGATAAACTATAATTAATGAATTAGAATCCATTTGAGCATATATATTGCTTAGCTCATTATACTTTATATATTTGTGGCCAGTTCCACTCCGCATACTTTTAACCTCAAATCCATTGTCCGGGTCGATTAATATTACTGATTCATTAAGAATTGAAGAATGAATACTATCGAAATATTGCTCCCTCTCTGCATGTAAAAAATATTCATCATCTTTATAGGGACGATATTCTATTTGTTCATATTTTGACATAAATGAGCGAAGATTTTTTACCTTCCTATCTGATTCTTTTATGCAGTCCTTTAGAAAATCGTCTAATTCTTTTCGCCTACTTCCATCATACTTGGTTAACACACCATCACCAGAACCATCATCTTCTGTGAGCATTGGAATAAAAGTAAAACATTTTAAGTTTTCTATTTTTTCAATTAAGTTAAGGACTAAGTCATATTTAAAAAAATCATTTCTATCACCAAAATACTGGTTTTTCATTTCTTTTATTTCCTCAATTTTAATTATTTAATTAGTCTGCCGGTGTCAAATCTTTATGGTTAACAAAATATTATAATAAGCTGTAAAGAATAGAGATTTGACCCCTCTTTCTTTATTTGCTGGTTATCTTTTAATAAGTCTTTTTCTGCGGTAATTGATATACTAAAAATTCTTTTGTTACCATAATGCGTGAAGGGGCTATGACAAATATTCTCTGTAATACTTTTTCTGTTATGTAGACAACTAAATTCTATTAATCCAACCTTCGAAAATAAATTCATTTAATACCGGAAACATAACTTCAAGTGCTTTTTGACAATTTGCGTTAAAATCATCATTCATGCTTTCATCAGCAAAATCGACGATAACCCGGAGTGAAAAGCTTTTTACGCCATTTATTTGTGCTGTTTTTAAAACAGCAGAAGACTCCCAATTGCAGGTGATGGCATCCAATTCCTGGCGTAATTTCTGTTTGAATTCGGTATTCTTTACATCCTTTTCTCCACAAGCAATATTGCCAAACTGTATCGTCATTCCCATTGTTTCCCTTACCCAGCTTGAAAACTCTTGGAATACTTTTTTACAGGGAGGTTTACTAATCACGGTAAACGTTTTATCATCATCAGGAGGTGTTTTACCCAATTTCTTACCAGTGCATGCATCATATTCAAATGAATATTCACCGCAAACGATATCATTGATGTTTAATTCTTCGGACAAAGAACCGGCAGCACCAATATCAAATATATAGGCAGGTTGAAATTTATCAATAATCAGTTGCGCTGCCGATGCACAGCATATTTTCCCTACACCTGCTTTTACAGCTATTACTTCTATGTCTTTTTCTCTTCTTGATGAAATCAACCTGCCTGCTAATTCAGTTTCATGATGTAATTTCAATATCTTTTTACAGCTTTTATATTCAATATCGAGAGGGCAAATAATTCCAACTTTGATATCTGAATTAATCATGATATTAGGACCTTTCCTGGATTCCAGTTTTTTGGATTGTTCTTTATCTTCAAGTATTTTTTTTCATTCTTCCTCTAATTCTTTTTCATTTAAAATGGAGTCCTTTAGGATTAAATAATCTTTATGCAAAATAAAAATTAAGATCTCATTCGATTCTCAGTGGTGTATTGTGAAATAGAGAACCGTCCATGTTTTTTTCATGAACCTAAAAATTCTTTATCGTGAATTATTTATCATTTCGATGAAGTTTATTGGTTTTATTAGCACGTCTGCACCATCAGGACTTTTCCCAGTTTCAAATATTGTTTTCCAGTAATCATAATTATTTTTCCCTGCAAAAATAGTAGCTGCCATACTCCTATTTTTCCAAAGAGGAAGTTCTTTTAAGTTATAGATGAAATTACGAATATTAATCCAAACCTGTTCATCAAACTGATATTGAAACATTTTTCTCTCATCTATAATTTTCCCAGTATTAATAAAATATGCTCTAATTACTTCTTTTAAATATCGAAGCCAGTTAAATAATATTTCTTCTCTGCTCATTCTGTATGCAATTAGATGATCATCTGTAATATCTGTATCTCGATTATTCAAAATTTTAGTTTCGATACGGTATACTCCAACTTCAGGTCGAAACATATTTATATAAATTTCCTCTGCTACGATATTCAACAATCTGATTATTTGGGTAATTTCCAGCTCTCTGGGGTTTAATCCTTCATCTGTTTTATAGGATATTGGGGTATTTAATATTAGTTTTGAATTAATTAGGCTGGTTAAAAATGTTTTGTCATAGGCACTATATGAGATTGGAAGCTCTTTAGCTTTTCCTTCAAAATCAATAAAATCCTTTAGTTTATTCTCCTTTTCATTTGTAATTGAATGTTTAATACTATCAATGATATACTTTTTTATGTTTATATTTTCTCCCTTGAAATAGTCAATAAGTTGCTGCTCAGAAAAAGAAAAGTCATCTTCGCTTAAACCGTGGTCTATCTGATAATTTTTAACGCGCTCAAAATAAAGAGTATTGTTTAATTGGCGCATAATTGATTTATCGAAAGCTATTTGTCTTAAAATGCTTCCGGCATTTGTATTCGTTTCGGTTAGCCTATCAATATCTGGCGCGATAAAAATTCTGACAACCAATTCTTTAATACCTAAAAGAATCTGAGCTACAGCTTTATGTTGTCCATCAAAAATTTTAATTTTCCCTTCATCGATCCTTGCTAGACTTAAGTGAAGCTGAGGATTTCCTTTTTCAAATTCCTTTATAAGCTTGCTAATACTACTATTAATCCCTCTTGGATTAATGATTTCATCATGAAAAATATATTGTAAAGGAACCTTAATGAAACATGATTTTTCCTTTGAAAGACTATCTATAAAAATATCAGCATGGTATACATTGTTATCTCCTATTTCCGAAAAACTATAATCGATTTTTTCTCCACTAATTTTATATTTGAATTGACATTTCGAACCGTTATACTTCTGAAGTAAGTGTTTTAATGAAGCTGATTTATTTTCCGACTCTTGGATTTGCTTTTGTATTTCTTTTAAAATGTGTAATATTCTTGCAATCCTTAAATTTGCGTCTTGTTTCGATTTATTACAACTTTCGTGAGTCACAGCAAAGTTATCCTCTTTATCTCTACCTTTATTTGCTAATGGAACAATGTGATCAATATTTGTGGTTTGAATATCTAAGTCTATTTTTTCCCCGCAGATAAAACATATATTATTCTGTATCCTCAATAGTTTTTCAGTTAATCGCTTATAATTTTCTTTGGAAAGCGATGATAAATATTTTGATGCCATAGTATTTCACCTCATTTATTAATTTTAATAAGAACAATTTTTATTTTTTCCAAGGAAGGTTTTTAGGATCTTTATTCTTAACAGTTTATAAATTATTTATAAAAGACAAAGATTTAAACCCTTTCCCTAAATTCTTTCAATCCTTGCAGCTGCCTCAATAAATTTCCATCTAATTTCTTTGATTATTTAAAAGATCTCATCTATAATTTAGGCAACTTCTTATTTGAATATAATCATCTAAGAAGACATGGGGGACTAGCTTATATTACCCCTTATGAAAAGTTAGAAAAAGTAACCGAGTTATTGAGCGAGTATAACCGTCCCCTATTTTAGTTCAATCCCGGAAAGGAGTTATGTCAAATGTTGAGGCCTGACCCCTTTATTTAAAGTAAAATGCTCACCTTTAATGCAATATCTTACATCTTATTCTATTTTATCCCTCTTTTTTAAATTATGCCTAGCGCAGAGAATTTGAATGTTCTCAGCTACAAGAGACGAACCTCCTTTTGAGTATGGAATAATATGGTCAAAATGAAGATTATCTTGACTGCCACATTTAACACATCTTCCTTTATCTCGCTTCCATACTTCTAATTTTACTGCAGTAGGAATGATCCGGTTATGTTCAATATCATATTGGCCACCATTAATTGTATTGACTTCATCGTCCAAAAGTTCAAGTTTAAATTTGAAAACCTTCCGTATATTGGTGCATTCTTGCCAGGCATCTACAAGTTTGAATATTCCATTGTAAACCCAAATACCTGATCTGATTTTTTCATAAACTTTAACAAATTCTGGTTCTACATTTTTCTTATCGTTTTGATATTTTTTAGCAGCATTATAAAAAAGCCCATTTTGAGTTAAACTTCCACTTGGATTTATTTTAGGTTGATCAACCATTTTAGGATTTGAACCACCTTTTCTTAATGGTATATCATGCCCTTCGTAAATTAATATTTTACCTTCTCCTTCTATACGATCAGCATAAGGTGCTCCATGTCGAATACTCATTAGAGCTACAGTAAAACCGCCTTTCAACCTAAAGTTCATGCCTCGCTGAAGATTAACACCCTCTTCTTTGCACATGTCAATATAAGGAATTACATCTCCTTGTTTAATCATTCAATTTCTCTCCTGTGTGCATTATAGATAATTTTTAGATACCCAGAGTGCGAATTATTTTGACGTAAACTTGTATAAAAAGATGAAATCGGATATACCATGTTATATGTTTTGTGTGTTTTCCTTTAATTTGCTTGGAAAGTCACTATTTCCAATTTTTTGTTTTAAATTGCCATCAATACCATAGACTGAATATTTTTCATTCTTTTTTCTAATAGTTCTAATCCACTTCGGATGAATTTTACTGTCAATTGATATTATTGTATTGAATTCTTGCCAGTCTAAGCAACAAATCCCATCAATATTACAAACAAGGGCTATAAAAACATTTCCCAATAAGGAAAACATCTCTTTTACTTCACTCACATGTTCATTATCAAAGGTAAAAGACCAGGGAGGCATTCTTTTTGAAGAATACTTAATATAAAGACCTATTTTTCCGTCTAATAAATAAGAAGAATTATTTTTACCAAAACTTTCTACTTTTTTAAAGTGCCCTGAATGTACTATTTTTATGATAGCGGCACCGTGAAAAAATTCAAAATTTTTCATAATGTTAACACTTCTTTAAATTCTTCAAAAATTTAATATTTATAATACATCTATAGAAAACTCTAGCTTTATTTTTTGAATTGAAAAATATTTTGATATGATGAGTTGCATGAGGATATTTCCCTTTTTCCAATTCTGAATTTCCAATAAATCCCTTAGGTCGTTCAATTGTATCTTTATTTACGTCTTCTCCACGATTTGAAATATCAGTTGATTTATGTACTGCTAATGAATTTATTCCATCATAACTAAACTCTTCAATAAACTCTAATAAAAATTTAGGCAAATAATCATTGCCAAGTAATTCATTTAAACTATCCAATATCATGAATGAGTTGTTTGAGCTAGTTAATATATTTTTGATTATTTCAGAATAATCAAAAATTGCAAAACCGATTTCCCCACTATCCATTTTAACTGTTGTTTTATCAATACTACTGGAAGAAACTGATCGTACTCTTTTATCCTCAATCCAAATAGGTGTGTTTCCTGAAATTGCAGATTGTAATGAAAGTTCATGAAAAATAAAACATCTATGCCAGTCCAAATATAGATTTTCAGGAATTGTTAGTTCAAAATATTTCAGATAATCACCCCTATTACCGAACATCCTTGCTCTTTGAATATATGTATCTTGTTGTATTTTATGTTTAACATCCCTTGTGAAAAACATTGATAATAAATTTTCAAAGGTTACACCTCGGGAAACAATGTTACCTCCGATGGCAATTGTAAATAGTGATACTGGATTTGTAGCTTGCGTGAAATCATAATTTTTTTTATCCTTATCACTGTTCATTACAACGACTTTATTACGTTTAATATTAGCTAAAATATATTTTATTATGTCATCACTTTTTTCTGGATTAAAATGCGTATTAGCAATGTCAAATATTTTTTTTACAAGCTTTTCAAAATCTTCTCTAGGAGATTTATCACTAAGAATGTTTAAAATATGAATGATTTGTTTGTAATCTTCTGAATGATCAACCATTTTTCCGCTCGTATGCACAAGCATACAATAATTTTCGCCTGTTTTTATATTTAAATATGAGGCGTTTATAAAAAATCTAAGTAAGGCTTCTTTTAGATATTTAGGATCATCGCATTCGTTAGGCAAGGTGTTTAATCTATATTTCAAATGACCATTGATAGGGAAAAAAGTTTTTTGGCCATGGTATTTATCATGTGTTTCGAAACGTATCCAATGGGAACTAGAATTGTTAAAAGTATTATTTAAATCAAGTCGAGCAGGTGTAGCAGTTACGCCAATATATATTCCATTGCCTAATAATTGCTCAACTAGCTGATTTATTTTAGTTTGTTTTTCTTTATTTACTTTCGAATTAGGTGTAGCGTAATCACCCTCATCATCAATAATAACTTTTTCATCAATATTCTTAATTTTATCAATGAGTTTTTGCAAGTCTTTTGAATTTTTTTTGCAAAATATTATCCACTCTTGTTTGCCAATATTAACATTTGGATCAATAATTTCGCTGAAATTCTTTGGAGAGGGATCTAGTCCTGATTCTGAAAATCTTTTTAAATTCTGTCTCAAGAGGTCAACATTATCATTTATTAGCATTATCACTACTTTATGACCTGCGTCTAAAAGTTTTGCTGTAAGCACTATCATCATTTCTGTTTTGCCGCTTTGAGGATCACCATAAATACAAAAAGATCTTTTAACTTCTGTTATGTTTTTCATTCCTTTACTTACAACTTTTTTAAAGCGTTCAATATTTATTCCTTTTTTAACAAGACGATCTAATTGAATTTTATATCGATTTTTTGGGGGTTGCTTATTTACATATTTAGATATATCAAACATAAAATTACCTTCTCTCTTTTTTAATTTTGGTGTCAGGAAACGCTTCTTTACCACACTGGCACATTTTAAACAACATAATAATTTTTATTTATTTAATTTTTTCATTATTATTAAATGTTTAAACCCTCTAAGATAAAAATTATATCTTTTTGCTCTATCATGCCAGATAAAAGTATTAGAAGATTGATTGTGTCTTGTAACACATATAAGATCAACTGGTGTAAAATATTTTTCAAGCATAGAATAAATTTTAAATCCTACTGGTGTAAATTTTTTCTTTTTTGCTTGGTCTCCAATTAACCAAGCAATGTATCTGTCTGCTTTTAAAATTCGATAAGCTTCTTTTGTAACTTTCTCCATTTCTTCAAAAAATATAGGGTTTTCACAAGATATTTTGCCAATATTATCAGGATGATCATTATACTTTATGTTATCTGAATAGGGGGAATCAATAAAAACAAAATCTACAATTTCATTGTTTAAAGGCAATTTTCTTGCATCTGCTTGTTTTATATCTTCTCGATATGGAACTATATCGAATCCCAAAACTTTTCGATTCTCTTCTTTGCAAACATCAATCGTAGTTCCACTCCCACACATTGGATCTACTACTAAATCACCCTCTTTAGTATACCTTTGAATTAAATTCCAGATAATAAAAGCGGGGGTTACACCGGAATATTTATTGCTTCCATGAGGTTTATCTCCATAGTTTTGGGTCGGAAAATCCCATAATGTTGTCGTTTCAAACTTAGGTTTTTTAATTGTCATTTTTTAATAATCCTTTCAAATCATCTATAAAGTGTTCAAAGAGTTTTACTTTATTACTTTCTTCAATTTCTTCTTCAGTTAAAACATAACTTCCATCTAAATCTATTTCCACAATAGCTCTCCCTTTTTTTACTGGCTTCTTGTGAGTCAATGTTCCATCTTCATCTGGTGTAACAAAATAAACTCGAATATGTTTTGTGGCTTCATCTTGTAGAAGTTTGAGTTTCCAGTACCCAGTTTGAGCTATTCTCTCTCTCAAAGTAACTTTACTCGAAAGAACTACTAAAACTTTATAGCTTCTTGGATTATAAATAACAATATCTACATCTGGCAAATGTAACCCAAATTCCCCATAATCAATTGCGAGATTTCTTTTAACCTTACTCAGCTCTAATGGTAACTTTGCTGATCTTTCCAATTTATTTCCATTAATTACTTTCAATCCGAGGTCTTCAACTTCTTCGGTAATAATAAATTGAATTAATTTTTCTAAATTTTTTCCTTTAAATGCCCTCCAACTTTGCTCATGATCTCCACCCTTGGTGGGATTTTTTAGCCAATCTTTTTTATGAAATTCCTTCGCTTCTTTTAATAATTGTGAAATATGTCTATATGTATTAGCACCAAATTGTTCTTTTTTTTGCAAATACAATTTTTTAAAATCTTCAAATATCATATTTTTTACTCCTTTAAACCGATTACGATATATTCTATAGGGTAGGCTTCTGAATTTCCGCTATGATTGCTGGCAAATCTCCCGGTTTTTAAATCCCTTTTTTGTGGTAATATTTTCGAGGGTATTTTTCTCTTGATTATTCTATCAATAATGAATCCTGAATATTGTAAGCTTTCCGCGAAGACTTCAGCATTTAAAATATTTACTCCCTTTAAACAAGTATCACCAATTACATAGCAGCACCTTCCTCCACTTTTTAAAATACGGTAACTTTCATCAAATACTTCTTGCATATCAATAAAAAAAGTTCTAATTTCTTTCGCCATTTTTTTATTTTTTTCTTGCATTTTATCGACAATTTCTTGTGCTATTCTACTTTTTAACTTTTTATCATTGCTATATTTGTGTGCAGACCCAATAAATTCTTTTCTATATTCGGTTAAATTATCTGCAAAATCTAACCAGATAGTGGAAAGTTGATGTAAATCTGCATATTCATAACTGGTTACATAAGGGCTCGAGCTAATTATCAAATCTACTTCATTGTCAGATGTGGGTTGTGTTTTGGCATCTTGTATTTTTATATTTAGGTAGTTTTTTATATTGCTTTTTACTTTTAGAGGAATAATTGGATAAAAACTGTCATTTCCTCTTTGCATTTTTTTTAAATGTCTTCTCAATATAATGTAGGGTTTGGTTAATTTTTTCTTAAAATCTCTGGTGGGTTTAGTACTTGCCTGAAGCCATATAGAACAATTTTTTAAAATATGACTGAAGGCAATGAGAAAAAATTCCTGGATCGTTTCGTCTTCTTCATTATAAATTATTCTCAATATCATTCCTATTTCATTTTTATTTTGTTCGGTAAACCAGTAATTAATCCGTTCTATATGTTTTTGAGGAATTAAAGGTTCAATATTTGCATTAGGAAATAAATCCTGAGATTGAGAATCTGCCAAAAATTGTAGTTTTTCTAATAAGTATTTTATTTTTTTATCAAGATAAGCAGGCTCTATTGGGGTAGATTTCACTTTAGTTATTAGAGCGGATATTTTATTTATATCGGTGCCACTACCTTTAAAACCTCTAGATATGGCAGTAACGATAGTAGTACCGCATCCCATAAATGGATCGTCTATATGGGCATCTTCACTGGTTATATATTCATCTATTAATTTCTCAACTAATTGAGGAATAAATTTTGCCGGATAACGGTGATAACTATGTGTCCATTTTCCTGTATCGGATGGCTTATATTCAGCAAAAGTCCAATCTTCATCTGTGCTTTTTTCTTTAAATAAATTTAATATTTCCTCTGGTGATTTGCTTTTTGTTTTCATTGTATTCATATTGTAATCCTTTGCAGCATATTTCGTTGCTGTTTCTTTAATCTTTCTGAATGGGCTCATTCAAGTCCTCCTAATCTTTTTTTCGTCAAAATTTATGAATATTCTACATTTATCGCTGTTTGGATAATATGCTGGTAAGTTCTACAAGTATTTTTTAACTATTACTCGTTTTTTAATAAAATAATACTATAATAATTATATCACAGTGCTACGACTACAGTATGGCAACAATTAAGAAAATAATTTGAAAAAACATGGAAAAAGTTTGTGAAATCCTTTTTTTTAGAATATTATTTTAATTTAATTAAAACTAATCATTATTCCCTCTTCCTTCCATTCACGTAAATCAATGTTGGTGAATTCGGGAATTTGGAGGAAGTCTTTTGTTCGTTCTTTTTTATTTTATCTTCCAATACCCACCTTTTGCAGAACCAATTCTTTCTAGTATTCCCTTTTTCTTTAATTTTGAAATATTGTTATCAATTGCCGTAGTGCTTATTTTTATATGTTCAGAAAGTTCTTTCGTGGTGATATGTTTATTATCTTCAATTAATTTTAGAATTTTTATTTCGTTTTCTCCCAACTTTTCTCCCAACTTCTTGGTCCTTGTAAAAGTCACGATAAAGAAGTTATTATAATAAAATTCCACACTTCCTTGACCGTGTTCTTTAACAGCGTTTTTAATCCTATTTATTCCGGTTCCAATTTGTTCAATATAATTTACTCTATTTAATAGTGAAGCAATAACCGGATTTCTCACCACGCTTTTTGTTCCAAATTCTACAGCAGCAAGCCTGGAAGGCAGGCCACCCGGATTTGATATTTCGACCCGGTCATCGAAGATTTCAATCATTACATTGGCACCTTTTTCAAAATAATCCCGATGACAAACTGAAGGGTTCTCGGGGTCAGGGTTCACAATTTCACATTTTTATCAATTCTCCAAATTAATTTGATGATAAAATCATATTTTTAAATATTTTGTGAATTTGTGTGTGTTAATAACCCTTATATATTTTTCTAATTCTACTTATAAGAAATTTAAGAAAATACCCTTTTCCTGTTTTTACATTAATATAATTTTTATCTAAATAATAATTATATATCTTTCTTGGTTCTACATCATCGCGATAATAAAATATGATTGGTGCATGAAAAGTTTCTTGAAGCTTCAAATATTCCCATATTTCCATAAGAGAAGTTTCCCTATAAAAAACGTTACCTTCTTTTTTCGTTGCTTTATTTGTATTTAATTGCAACCCAATAGTCCAATTTTTGCCGCAAGTTTCGCAATAACACGTTTGCTTTCCGTTTCTTATTCCCTTTTTTTCAACTCGGTAGGAAGAGCAATAAGGACACCGCAAATCATCAATATTTTTATACACTTTTTTATTTTTTTGCTTAGAAGTGTAATTATTGTAATGCTTCAATTTTTTCCTAAACTTATGCAATACCCTATGATGCTCTCTTTCATAACAATCCACGCACAAATCAGGTGATTTAAATGGAAAATATTTAGCATCCAATATTTTCTTACATCCAGTACAATATCTAGAATTTCTTTTTTCTAAATCTTTAATTGTATCCTTTAAGCTTTCAAGTGTTCCTGATTTTTGTACTTTTTTTTTACTAAATCTTCCAGTCTTTTATTTAGAGTTTCAACTGGATCTTTTCCAATATTAAATTTGTTTATTCTCAAAAATCTGTAACCATATCCCTCTAAAATCTTTTGGCGATAGATATCTTCGTCTTTTAAGTAATATTTATAGTTAGAGACATTCACTTCACTTAGATTATTAAAATGTTCTTTAAAACCATCGTACTCAATGATTATTTTTTGTTCTTTATAGATGAGAAGAAAATCAATTTTATAAAGTGGGTGTGTGTAGCCTTTATCAATTTGATTTAAATACTTCCCAATGGGAAATTGTGGAATAAATTCTATATTGTCCTTATTGTTCTTGTAGAACATGGTTTGATAAAAGAATACCTGAATTTTAGATTCCATTTTTGATTTACCATCAGTTTCTCCAAAATGTAAATCTTTTCCATTGTCCAATTCATCTTTATAGTGTATCAATGCATTTTTAATTTCGTACTGAAATTCTTCAATAGGCTTACTTAAAACAAAATGAATGGTTTCTTTCGCACGGCTAAAACCAACATTCATTCTTTGTGCTTTAATTGACCTCTTATCTTTGCTATCTTCTAAATTTTTTGGGAAAATCCATTTTAATCGATCTTTTTCTCTTGTCGCTACCATTGGATAAAAGATATAATCCCTTTCTTCGCCCTGGCAGGTATCAAAAGTCATTATCTTTAATTTGCATTTTTCAAAAAGCCATTCCCTAATATGAAGTTCATTAATCCTATCAAAAAGCAAAGTTACCTGTTCCCGATGAGGTGTAATGATACCGATAGTTTGTTCTATATTATTCTTTTCGAATTCTTTGAGCTTTTCTATTATAAAATCTACTTCTAATTCATTGGTATTTTTTGTTTCATCGAATTTACCATCATGGTCAATAATATCAAATCTAATTACATCTCCAATAGGTTTTCCTCTGATTTTCATATAATGCAGTGAGTTTTCATAAAAATATTTATCCGAGTAAGAGATGATTTCCGGATAACAACGAAAATGCTTTTTTAATTGACATTCATAGTTTTTTATAAATCTTAAAAAATTTAATATTGATTTTTTTATATTAAAATTTTCTTCAACTTTTGTCATCCAACCAAATTTATCTTCCCCGTTAATTCTTTCCTCATAAAAAACATTTTGTACCTTACTTTTTAATTCTTTATTTGTAACATTACTTGCATTGTTTGCTTTTACATTTGAAAATTGCTTATCATCCCCTAAAACAATAAGTTGCTTCCCTCTTATCATAGCAGGAAGTGCCTGAGCAATACTTACCTGAGAAGCTTCATCGATAATGACCAAATCAAATAAATCCTTTTCTAATGGAATAAATTCAGCATAATCACGAATTCCAGATAATATGCAAGGAAATGCTTTTTTCATGTTTTGAAATAAAGGTCTTGGAAATTTCTTTTTTTTCTTAATAATATCCTTTAAGTTGTTTACTTGGGGTGCAAAATGATCAGTATAATCAATAATACTTTTATCTAAAAAATATATCATTTTAGCAGTGATGAGCTCTTCTATTTCTACAATTGAATCAGAAAAAATATCTTCCGGTAGGTTGCTAAATTGTTCTTCTAGTTTTTGTTCTACTCTTTTATATTTAAAATAATTTAGAATAAATTCATCTGGGTAATCCAATAATAAACATTGAATATCACTGGTGTTTTTAAGCGTAACATCTAATCCAATTTCATTTGCACCCTGTAAATTATTTTCTTGAAACCTCTCTAAAAAACGAAGATCTTCTTCAACCTCAAATAATTCTTCAAGAAAACCTATACTGGATTCTAAAAATTTAATATCTTTTTCGCTATTTTCATATAATAAATGTTGCGAAGACACATCTGGTATTAAATTATTAATATTTAATTCTGAATGCAAATGCTGGATATTTTTTTCAAAATATACAAGATTAATTAAAGTTATGTATTTTTTTATTTCACATATTTTTATATCTCTAAATTCCTGAAATTTACTAATTTCGTTGGAAAGTAAATGCAATTTATCCTTATTTTTATTATATATATCTTTTTTTTCTTGTTTGTTGCTTTCAACCAAAAGCCTTATAGTATTTTTAAATATTTCTTCTATATTTTCATTTTCGTAGAGTTTTGAATAAATATATTCATATAAATCGTAAATATCTAAAAATATTTTTATATATCTTTGAGGTTTTATTATATTGAAAAAATGATATGTTTTTTTTAATTTTCTTGAAAGCTCACTCATTTTTTCTTTTTTAAATAGATACCCAAAAACCGGTTTGTGTAATTTTATCAATTCTTGAGTATAGCTATTCAATTCTTTATTTGCATTAAAAACGGAAAATTCTTCCGGTATAATGAAATTTTCTAGAAGATCTAATTTATCTAAATGCATTTCAAAATACTTTTTTGCTATTTTTGACATTTCTTCTGATTCTTTAAGTATGGATTCTTCTTTTCGGATTTCTGATAAAGACGATTCGACATTAATATTTTTGAAATATGAATACTCTGATTTTGATAAATTATCATATGAAAGGTTAAATAGGTTACTTGTATTTTCCAAATTCTGAAATATCTTATTTCTTTTTTCAAAGGATATATTTTCAAGCTCCTCTATTACTTTCTGAGAATTTTCTAAATCATGAAAGGGTGTTTTTATTTTTTCTAAGTTTGTAAAGGAGGTATGCAACGCATTAACATTTTTAAGATTTTCTTTTGTAATAAATGATGTTTTAAAAGGACATCTTTTGATATCTTGTAATTTTTGAACTGTTGTTTTTATTCTAAAAAATTCTTTTTCAGAGAATGATGAATTCTCATTGTTAATCCAATGAATACGAGAAAATTTATCAATATTTTTAAAATAAAATTCAATATCCTGAAAGTTAATTTCTTCGAAATGGTCAATGTTTTCCACTATATTCCGTTTTAATTTAGATAAAACATTATTTATCTCGTCCTCGTATTCGTTTTTCTTAAGTGAATATGAGAAATAATAATTTCTTATTTTTCCAAGTGTAGGCTCTTGAACAATTTTATCAAATTTATTTCCGGTTTTTCCAAGCCTTAGAATCGGGCTTTGATAATTATCTTTTTTTCTAATTTTGTTGAGGGTAGTAGAAATTTTTTCTTCAACAACATCTAAAGCCTCTTTTTTATCAGATAAAACAAGTACAGATTTTCCACTTAAAATTGCTTTGCATATAATAGCTGTAATTGTATGACTTTTTCCTGTTCCCGGAGGACCTTCTAAAATGGTGTATTTACAATTTGGTTTGTTTAATGCCATTAATATTTGCTTTTGTTCATCGTTAAGCGGGATAGGGCTTTCAAATACAAGCTTTTGTGGAATATTTTTCTCTTGCCATTCATTATAAATCTCTTTCATGTAAGGTTCTGTTCTTTCTTCTTCAATAAATCCATTAACCAACTTAGAGAAATTCTCAATAATTACTCCATTATCGTTTAATATTTCTTCATAATCATTGATCAATGCCTCATCTGATTTATCAAATAAATATATGTAACACTTGTTAGAAATAGAACATATAAGATTTTCACTTTTTTGTAATTCTGCATTACTCAAATCAATATTTTCTTTAAATTCAAAAAAGTTTTCAATTTTTTTTATTATATTATCCAGAACTGATAAAAAATTATGTTCTCCATTAATATAGAGAATTCTCTCGAATTCACCTGCTAAGGTTGATTTTTTTTGAACTTGCAAGTTATATTCTTGTACTACAAAATTAATTGCTTTAGTGTTAATAAAAAGTCTTTTTTCAAATTGAAAAGTAAACTTATTTTCATCCTTTTTTATTGTAATAGGAACATAAAAAAGAGGGAATTTGACTTTCCCCAAAGCAATTTCATAAAAATATATATAAATTTCTGTTTTATCAATTACTTTGGTATTTCTATAAAGCTGATAGATATCATGGAAAGCATCGCCGATAACAATATTATTTATAAAATTAATGAGGTTATTTTTAATCTCGGGTAATTTTATAATTTCACGTAAAGAATCTCTTGGGTTAAAATTTTCTGGATTCTGAAATGCGCTTTGTAATATTTCTCTGTATTTTTCTTCAAAAAGAGAAAATAAAGAATCAACCATATCGGTTTCAAGTTGGTATCTACTATTTTCATCTGTCATGTCTAAATTTTCAAGTGGTTTATCAAGTTCATCTAAAAAAGGAAGGATTAAATTTTTAGTGAAAATATATTTTGTTTTCTCTATCGTTTCCTCTAAAAACTTATCGTATTCTTTAGTATAACTATTTGCATTTTCTTTAATGGTTTTTTGTATTTCACTAAATACTATTTCAACGTTTTCTTCAGAAATGTCTCCAATCTTACTAATAATTAGAAAAGAAAAAAAATCAGGGATATTGCTAGTATACTCCCTTTTTTTTATTTTTAATTCTTCCTTTTCAAAACCATTATTTAAAATTGTTAAAAGATTTTTTTTAAGTTTTGGATATTTTTTTAAGTCAAAACCTACTTTTAAACCATTTTGAGTATTTTGAACAGTATTTCTTTTTGGAATTCTGCCTTTTTTAAAGTCAGTATCTAAAAAATTCATAAAATACTTTGCTACTTCTTTTACAAAATTATTTGAGGATTCAACTGTTGTAGTATTTACATTCTCAATTGTTTCTTCCATATTTCTTTTCCTTT
>Ga0307991_1000850_pt1 | contig 22104 bp, 5 predicted proteins | sample EllFjometagen131_FD_203146 | JGI IMG/M metagenome (GOLD analysis project Ga0307991, IMG submission 203146) | Marine microbial communities from Ellis Fjord, Antarctic Ocean - #131 | ecosystem: Environmental > Aquatic > Marine > Unclassified | place: Southern Ocean | collected 2014-10-08 | reverse complement strand
GGTTGCCGATCACTTCCCGTGCCTGCCTGATAGTTTCGGCTTTCATCTTCGCATGGTTTTCTTGTTCTATCTGCTCTCCGGTGATATCCACAAAAAAACAGGCATTTAATTCATCCATATCAAGCGTAAAAGTCACGGGGTCAACGTAATGCCCCGAACGCTTGTGATATTTGATCTTATGCAGGTCTTTGAGGATATCTGCACAGGCAAATATCACCTGTCCCACTACCTGATTAAAATTTCTGCCAATCACTTCTTCCCCATCCGCTATGGCAAATATCTTCAAAAATGCCTGATTATGATCTACTATCTGCAGGGTTTTATCTAAAACCACCAGTCCATTGGGATCCTGTTCAATTATTCTTTCTGCTCTGCTTTTGCCTTTCATTTATATCCTCTATTTTTTTAAATATTCTGCTACACGATGCGATAATACTGCCAGACTGGGATAGATATTCACATTTTCAACAATGATATTTTCGGAAAGTTCCAGCTTAACCGGAGTAAAATTCCAGATTGCAATTATACCCGCTTCCACCATTTTCACGGCAACGTCCTGCGCTGCTGATGGTGACGTGGTTAATATCCCCACTCGCGTATGAAGCCGGTTGCCAAGATCAATAAGCTTACTCAAATCAAATACCGGAGTTTCAAGGATTGTGGTGCCAGTGATTTCGGGATTAATATCAAAAGCGGCAACGATCTTGATGCCTACCCGCCCAAAACCTTCATAATTTAATAGCGCTCTACCGATGTGACCCACGCCAACCAGAAAGGCATCACTCGTATTATTCCAGTTAAGGAATTCCTCAATACCTTTGATAAGGTCTTCTACGCGATGACCAACTTTAGGGATACCCCGCACTCCCGTTGCCTGCAAATCTTTGCGTACCTGCGTGTGATGTACATCAAGCACACGTGAAATCTCAGATGCTGATGTATATTCCACACCTTCCTTTCTGAGCTTGATCAGATACTGCCGGTATTTAGGCAACCGCCTCAGCGTTAATTCACTAATCTTAACTCCCTGCATCTTCTCCTCCATATTCGATATCATTATATCGATATGTCAGATGTCGAATAAACCCGCACATGTCAATATCTTTTCCCCATCTGGCATCCCCTCCCTCCGTTTTTCATTTGAATTTTATCCTCAACTGTAAATATTCAACTCACTGCACCTTGGTTAGAAAAACTACATTACATTTCTTTGTGCTCTCTGTGCCTCTGTGGTAAAAACTCTTACATTACATTTTTCCACATTATCCTACCCTTAAAAACAAAATTCCTTTACCTTAATTTCACGGTTTATTAAAATGGAAATATAAATAAATCTCAAAGAGGTGAATATGAAAAAGATCATAATAGTAGTAATACTGATCATTGCCTGCGGATTATTACAGGCAAAGCAGATCAAGAATTTTGATGAGTTAATGAAAGTTCTGCGTCAGGGAGAAGATGCCAGTCTGGTAATAGAATACGGCAATTGCAAGCTGATCTTTGATAATGAAGAGTCTATTGCCCCTAATGCTATCGGTGGTATGCCTATTGATGTCTGGGAATATTTTGCTCCCATGGCAATCGGCAATCCCCAGGCGTTTGTAGTCTGCTCTCAAACTAAGCTTATCAACCTGAATGGCTTTGTTTATAATTATGCCAAACTAAAGATCAGTGCCGATAACTCCGTAGTTCTCACTGCTCAATATGTTCTACCTGATAGTTTTGAACTGGATATGAACGAAAAATTCTTCACCACAATCAATGACGGCAAAAATGATGGAGCAGCATTCCTCTATTCAGATTAACTAAATATCCCCTACAGGGAAAGGGTGTTTTGGTTTCAATTGTTACTACAAATAGCAACCCATAACGTGGTAATTATGAATATAATTAATACCTCTATCCTTACTTCGTAGAAGTTATTTATTTGTAGCATAATCTTAAAAAACAACGCCTTGAAGCGGTTCTAAACGATTTATAAGTTATTTGACGAAGCAAAAAATAATTTTTCCTTGACGATATTTTCTTTTCCCTAATTTTAGTATAAGTTCAATAATAGATATGAAGGCATAATTATGAGTGATAAAAATATCGGTTTTGGAAAATTAATTAAGGCTTGAACATTATGTGTAAAATTATTTAAATGGCAAATTTATACCTAAAGAAGGAAGATGAAAAATGAAAAAGACTTTTTATGTATTATTATTAATATTATTATCATTAAACGCTGTATTTGCCCAATATTCAAATTCTTCTTTTAATGGAGCATGGTTGTTAGATGTAAGAGGTTATAGTCCTCATGGTGGTGAAGCTCAATACATAATATTTGATGGTGATGGATTAATACTTGATATTGGAACATTTGATAGCAATTTGTATTCATCACAAGGATATGAAGGAGAATATAGTGTAAGTGAAGATGGTTCCTATACAGGTATCCTCTATGATGCATTTGGTTTAACAAATTTTCCTTTTTCTGGTCAATTATTTTCTGATATTCAGGCAAATTTCATTGTGATAATGGATGAAGAAACAATTACTGTGGATTTTTTAAAAGTAATTAATGAAAGTGCCTGTCAGGGAAATTGGAATGGTGAATTTATTAATGAAGAAACAAGAAATATTTACGAAGTTGAATTTATAGTTGATGAAAATGGGATCATACAGACAATAACTGGTTTCTCTTTACCTGTTAGTGGAAGAATATTTTATGAATCAACTCTTTTGGCAGGTCATTTTCATACTGGTGAATCTTGGGCATATAATCAGATTGAATTAGCAACTGGGGAATTAGATGGAAATATTCTTTATGGTACTTACGATGCAGAAGGTGCAGATAATGAAGTTTCTTTCGAATTTGAAAGAGAAAGTATTCCTAATGAAAACACTTATAAATGGGAAATAACAGAATATGGCAATTTAAATGGTTATGATGGTTATTATCAAATTATGACAATTAATGATTCTTTAAATGAAACAGATTTTATATTTGAGGAGAATGAGTATTATAGATGGTATGCATACAAAATGTCATGGCATGATGAATTTCAAATCCTGCCGGAAAATACTTATTTAACTAAAATCAATTCATTAGAAATTGGGGATACTTGGGATACATGGAGTGGAGGACCTGCAACAGCATTAGTTGTTGATACAATGTCAATTTCTATACCATTAGGAACTTATTTTTCATATAAAGTAGAAATTCGGTTACAAGCTGATCCCGGCAGCATTAATGGTTACAATTGGATTTCATATGATATAGGTCGTGTGAAATGGGAATATTTTGATGAGAGTTATCATTTGGTTGATTTTTTTATATTCGGAGGTTCACCATTTAATATGTTGCAGGTTGGGAATTGGTGGTGTTATGAGAGTTGTTCAACAGGAATTGAAAATAATACTATTCTACAGTTTACGGACAATCTAAAAAATTATCCCAATCCCTTTAATCCTGAAACTACTATATCTTACCGGTTAGCAGAAGATTCTGATGTTGAAATATCAGTATATAATGTGAAAGGTCAGAAAGTGAGAACACTCGTAAATGACATCTTTTCTGCTGGTCAGCATTCAGTGGTCTGGACTGGTGATAATGATTTGGGTCAAAAGGTTTCTTCTGGTATCTACTTCTATAAATTCACAACTGGTGATTATACTACTACAAAGAAGATGATCCTGATGAAATAATCAGTTATTTAAAATAAACAGGCAGATCTTCATTCAGGTCTGCCTGTTTTTTATTGATAAATTCTAATATTCCTATTAATGATACCAAATGATGGAGCAGCAATTTTCTATTAAGATTGAGAAAATATCCCCCCTTTGTCTTAAGTCAATCTGCTTCGCATCTTAACTCAATACCCCCAACTTTCACAAAAATTTCAGCAGAACTACTGTTCTATTCCTGACCTTAAGGAGCAACAACTTAGCACTATCTCACAAAAAAATGTCACTATGTGCTTTGTTGTTCCGCTTAAAAGATTCTAATGAGGTGGGGCAGAATCTAAGATTGTCTATAATCACTGCTATAAAGTGGTTTGGGATATGATATGGATATAATATCGCTGAATTTTAGAGAAATTTTTGAATTTTTTAGCAAAATTGTAATTTTCAGTAAAATATCACGGTATTTCACTTTTATTCATAAATTACGTTCTTATTAAATGAATAATAATGACTGTCTTGTAGATAAGAACAATTTTTAGATGGCTTGGAGGGATTTTTTATAGACGGGATGGACATGATAGACTCAATGGACAAAATACTGATCGCCAGAAGTCATATCCGGGGTACAGTTCATAACTTCTTCTTAGCTGAGAGGAAGAGGTATTGCTTTAAGATATATATATTTCGAGGGGTAATATTATTTTTTCTGTAATTTCCTTTCCATGTGTGAAAGCATACTAAGGTAGAATAAAAATAAATTATTAGTTCCCCCTCTAATCAATTATATTCAATAGGAATTCAGAGTGAGAATTGAGTGATAATTTTTTATTTGACAACAAATAGTGAGATAACAAGAATTTAACCGTGATTGATATTGCACCAGACAGATAGCAAAAATAAGCTTGTAACTTAAAGAAATTTATTGTATATGGAATTTTAATATGAATATTGAAACATCTATACATGAAAAAGTATGTAAATAGATGTTAAATAATTTATGGCTGCTGGGAGACAGCTGGTGATTTAAATATTGTGAGGTGACAATTACTTGCTCCAAGAATATATAAAATAAAGAAATAGGGAAACTGATTATGAAGAAAAATTTATTTAGTTACAGTATGTTAAACAGTACAAATGTACGCTATTTATTTCTGATATTTTTACTCTGTTTTAGTGCTTCAATGTGGGGAGAAAGTGAAGAAGTGATCAAGCAAATATCAGATAACATCTATAAGATCGAAGAAATTACAATTGATACTGATTTACAAGAGATCAGGTTTCCAGCAGAATTCAATATGGAAAATGGATTGATAGAATTATTATTATGCGGCAGAAAAGGGAAACTTCATGAAAGTGTGTTGAAAACAGCTATAATTCCTTCTCATCTTCAGGTGGCACTTTTGCTGCTTGATTTTAATTATGGCAATCTGCTTGAATTTCAGGGTGATCCGCGCATACCAGAGGGAGATTCACTATTGATAAAAGTAACATGGCAAAACGAAGAGGGTGAGCAGCAGGAGGCAAGAATTGAGCAATTAGCCTATAACAAGCCAAAGCAAAGCCCGATGCAGCATACTCACTGGATATTTACCGGTTCCAGAATAGTTGATGGAAATTATATGGCAGATATTGAAGAATCAATAATCACAACATATCATGATCCCTACAGTATTATAGATAATCCTCTGACTACGGGAGGAGATGACACGGTGTATGAAGTAAATAGCAGTATTGTTCCGGCTAAAGGGACAAAAGCAGAAATAATGATCAGCCCTTATAATAATAATAATGCAGGAGAATAGCGATGAATAAAATAATTGTGATATCAATTCTGATAGTGCTCATTTTGAGTCTGAATGCTAAATTAGACCTTTCCATGCTGAATGAGATCGAATTTTCGATGAAATCAGCTTTGAACTGGTTGGTGATGGAGCAGGAAGAAGATGGTAGCTGGCAGCATTATCCAGCGATAACGGCATTATCAGTTTTATCCATATTGCGCAGTAATGAGGGACTTAATTACAATTTTGAGCCAGTGGCAGAGGGATTGCAATTCATGTCAAACTGCGTGCAGCTTGATGGTTCCATCTCAGTAGGAGAACTGCCAAATTATAATACTGCAATTTGTCTTGTAGCTTTTAAAGAAGCATCAGACCCGCAATATGAAGAATTAATAGATAAGGGAGAAAAATACCTTTTGAACGCTCAACTTGATGAATCAGATGGATATAGTCCAGATAGCACCTATTATGGTGGCATCGGCTATGATGGCAGTGATAATCGTCCTGATCTATCAAATCTTAACTGGGTAATGGAAGCTTTACAGGAGCAACAGAAGCAGGAAATTGAAAAACAATCCGAAAGAGAAATAAATAACCGGGAAGCAAAGACACTATTTTATGATAAGGCACTGCAATTTTTGAGCAGGTGTCAGAACCTGGAAAAGTACAATTCAGAGGGCAATACTGGTAATGATGGTGGATTTATTTACGAAGTAGGCAAAAGTAAAGCCGGGGGAGTGAAATCTTATGGCAGCATGACCTATATTGGGCTTAAGAGCATGCTCTATGCTAAGCTTGATCGTGATGATGAACGGGTGGCGGCTGCCTATAACTGGATAAAAAATAACTACTCAATTGAGACTACACCACTTATGGGTGATCAGGGATTATTCTATTATTATCATACAATGGCAAGATCATTAAACGTTTATGGTGGAGATATTCTGATAGATGCAGAAGGAAATGAACATAACTGGCGAGAGGAGCTTGCTGGACAATTGATCAAAATCCAAAATCAGGAAGGCTGGTGGCAAAATGATAATGGGCGCTGGCGTGAAAATGATAAAATACTCGTAACTACTTACTGCATATTATGTTTTGAAGAGATATTGCAGAGAACGAGATGAAAAAATAAAACAAAATAAATCTTGTGAGAAGCAAGCCAGGAGGCAATGATGGAGGTAGAGAAGTTTTTTTTGGTATTTCTAATTTTATTTATATTATTCAGTTCTGCTATTGCAGATGAAAATTCAATCATCCGGGAAGCCAGGGAGCTTTTGAACGAGTATCCTGAATATCAACCACCAATAATGGGAACACAGGGAATAATTGAGCAGACTGTAGAGGAAAGCTGGGCAGCTTATTATGCTGAGCAGGCGGAGAATAACATTCTGCGTGAAACTGGTGATATGAGCGTGAAAGTGATGCCTACTTATTACAGCTGGCCCACGGAGCAGGTGACGCTTTGGGGTAATGTAGAGTGGGAGGATTATACTGGCACAGGGACATATTACTGGGATTTTGGAGATGGCAATCAATCAGATGTATTCAGTATCACTAACCAGAGATATTTAAGCACTACGCATACTTATGGCACGATGGCAAATTATTTTGCTACTTTGGTGGTGGAAGATGATCTGGGGGAGACCGTTTCTGAGACAACCCGGATAGTGGTCATGAATATGGCTGATGCCCAGGTGAATAAAGCAATAGAAGACGGTTTACGTTATTTATATCTACAGCAATACGCTGATGGTCATTGGCTGGGCAATTACAGTTATTCACCAGCTCCGGAAGTGGCAGCTACATCCCTGGCGATCTTATCTTATGAAGAGAATGGACATTTGCCCTGGCTATCTGCTGCTGATGATATCTATCAAGAGGTAGTGCAAAGAGCTTTTGCCTGGCTTTGGGGAGAGATAGAACGCACCACTCTTACTTTGCAGGCTGCAGGAAATCCTGATATGGATGGTAATAGTTATGGTTATCATTTTGCCAATGACAGATCAACCTATTCTGATCCTATGGCACTTTTGGCAATAATCACTTCTGGTTCGCCGAGTAAAATAATTGATGTGGGACCCACCTGGGTGCATGGTCAAACCTATAGTCAGGCAGCTCAGAATATGGTGGATCAAATGCTTTGGAGTCAGACTGAAAGCGGGAATTATCGGGGAGGATGGCGTTATCACCTTATATCGGCTAATTATGGTTCCAGTGATACATCCACAACCCAGTGGCCCGTACTGGGACTAATCGCAGCTCAAAACTGGGGTCTGGATATTCCAGATTGGGTTTGGAGTGAATTATCTTACTGGGGGAATTATGTCCAGCATGAGAATGGCAGTTTTGGTTATGACAGCCCCGGCAGTGGTGGTAATCTGGCAAGGATGGGCTCAGGTTTGACCACTTTATATGCTTTGGGATATGGGTCTGATTCTTCGCGTATAGCCAGTGCTTTTAACTGGCTGGATAACAATTATACCATGAATGACGGTTATTCAGGCATTTATGGGATATATTCATTATACAAGGGACTTTGGTTTTATGATATGCTGCAATCCAATCTGGGAAGTCATGACTGGTATAATGATTACACTAATTATCTCATCTCTACTCAGACAGCATCAGGTACGTGGTCAGGGACCTGGGCAGGTGAGCAGTTAAATACCTCCTTTGGAATACTAACACTTACTCCCAGGGTGATAATACCTAATGAAAATCTGGCAGTAGCTATCCGTAATGTTAATACAGATAATTTTCCTGAGATCACGATATTTGTAGATGTGTTCAGTCAGGGTCAAATGCTTGAAGGATTGAGCAGCGATGATTTCGTGATAACAGAAGATGGAACAGTTCAGGAAATAACCATAAATTATGAATTTGATCAATACCTGATAACATATTTATCGGCAACACCTTATCCATCAGATAATAATCGGATCGTAATTGCAGAAGCTTCAGCAGAAATAGATGATGAATATTATTCTGCTTATGATGATATCACCTATATCTATCTGGAACCACCGACAATTCAGCGTACTCTGGAAACAATGGAATTGAGCCAGACCCCGCAGATTCCCGGAATACAATTGAACCTTGCAGTAACTGTAACTGATGAAAATCCTCCTTATATAGATCAGATTTCATTCCATTACAGAACAGCAGATTCGGGGGCAGAATATATAGAATTGCCTATGTATAATATCTCAAATGACCTATGGGAAGGAACCACCGGTAATGATGTAATATCACCAGGTTTGGAATACTATTTTACTGCAACAGATGGCTCTATAGTGATATCTGATCCAATAAATTCCCCCACAGCTTATCCATATCATATCCCGGTTGATAATTTTCTGCCGGAAATAACGCATACTCCGATCATCTTCAGTGCTGAAGATATGCCAATAGATATTCAGGCTGAAGTGTTTGATGAAAGTGATTCCGTGGCAACTGTGAATCTGCATTATAAATCAGCAGATGGCTATTTGTGGAATTATCTTGCAATGGAGTTAGATGAAGGAATATATTCAGCAGAAATACCAGCTGAATATATGGGAATAAATGGAGTAAATTACTTTATCTCAGCTACCGATAATTTTGGTTTGACTGCATATTTTGGTAATTATGATCTTCCTATGCGGATAGTAAATTCAGACAGGGGAAATATCAGGGGATCAGTAACAGATCAGGGAAGTGAACTGCCAATCTCAGGTGTAGCGGTAAACCTGCTCAGAAATGGAGATGTGATCCGAATCGGAAATACCGATTCATTCGGCAATTTTGTGATATACAGCATTGAACCCGGAAATTATACCCTGGCAGCTCATAAATCAGGTTATGTTAATATGCACAGCGGAATAGTGACAATTATTCCAGCAACAGAGCTGCTATATTCATTTGAACTGACAGGTAATTACGGGGTTGATCTTAGTGTAGATATCCTGAATATTGTACCATCTGAAACTGGGGAAGAACCGCTTTTGATCACAACCCAAATTAGTAATCAGGGGACTTCGGAAGCTCCAGAATCAGGAATTATCGTGCAGAAACGTGATTTCACTCTACCTCAGCAACCGATAGAAATTATATATCAGGGCATGATCCCGGCACTTGCAGGCGGAGAAACATATCTGTTGGAAGTACCCTATACGATTATATCTTCTTATCTGGAATTCATCGTCGAAGCAGATTATCAAGAATTGATAATGGAAACTGATGAATCCAATAATATTTTGAGTACTGAAGTACAATTTTCTGCTCCAGTGATCAATGATGTGATATCTTTGTATGACGGAGATGACAATCCTGATGTGATTGGCAGGTTCATGTCACTTGACCATGAGAATATCCCGTCTTCAGAGAGATTATTGAACGTGTTCACAGCGAATGTATATGATCCGGAAGGAATGAATAATCTTGACCGGGTAGAATTTGATTTGAATGGGATCATCCTGATAGATGAATACAGTGAAGATGGCTGGAGTGTAGAATATGATATGGCCCGGTTACCGGGATTTGATGTACCTTTGACGGTGACAGCTTATGATAAAACAGGTCTGATTTCTGAAGTAATCATGAAAACTATCAGTATGATCTCTGCACCTGACTGGCTTGATAATTTTGTTCTGGATCTGGCTGAAAATGATGCAGCCGGTTTTGAGGGCGGCAGTTTTTATTATAAACTGCTATTAAATTCCGTTGATGGCGGGGGTGATATATTTGATTTCACCTATCTCACTGATGAGGAGATTGATTTCCTGGGATCACGTATGAATAGTGTCATTGGAGGAATAAAAGCAATTCTGATTGCTCCTATCGATAGCTCCACATCACCAGAATTTGAAATGGAATTTGTTATAGAGCAGGAAATATTAGGTGCTGAAGCTGATATGGAAACAGTGCCGGTTAATTTTATCCTTAATGATGATTATTCTCTGGCAGATATTTCTTTTGAATATGAAAATGAGATATATTACTATGATATGGAAAGGGAATTTGCAGTGGAAACTGCTATCCCTGGGATTCAGGTTTCGTTATCATTAGGGCTTGAGTTGACAGGTAATTTATCATATTCAGTGGTATCAGGAATTAATATGGAGGATTTCAGTATTAATTATGATCCTATTACTTGCTACTCCGCAAATAATGGTATGGCAACCCAAATGCTTTCTGGACTTACAAGAACTAAGGCAGTGGTATCACCGGATCTGGCAATGGAATTTGATCTGGGGTATAATGGTACTGCTGGACTGGAGAGTGTGGTTAGTGGAGATTTTAATATTGGTTATGATCATTTATTGAACTATTTCTGGAATTCTAATGAAGATAATCTGATAACCGGTACATATGGCAACTGGTTATTTGAAGATGATCAGCGTTTGGAGAGAGACAGGACTGCTGTGCTTCCGCAATCACTGCCTTATCCCAGGTTGAAGAGTGATGCCAGTGGTAATTTGGCAATGGTGTGGATATCTGATAAAAATGAATCTGAAGAAGTAATGGAACCGGAAGTTGATTTTCGCTTTAAACCGGTTTCAGGAGACTGGCTGGAAGTGGAAAGTATCACAGATAATGAATATTTTGAGAGTACACCTGATTTGGGATTTACTAATGATGGTAGATTAATGGCAATCTGGACAAAAAATGCAATTTCACTGACAGAAGCAAACCAGATAGGAGAAATTTCATTAAATGAGATTCTTAAAAATCAGGACATCTATTATGCTGTCTATGATACGTTAAATGGCTGGTCAGCACCTGAAGCTATGATCGAAGATGCCACAGGTAGTGAATTTTCTGATGGTACACCAGCAATAGGATTTTCAGAAACAAGCCAGGGCATGGCATTATGGACTCGTACGATAAATAGCTCTGAGCCCTTAAATGCAGGTGCGCTGGAAATTTATTATTCAGTTATGAATGATGAGGTCTGGAGTACTCCAGAAAATCTCACCAATGATCTGAGTAATGATTTTGAGCCGGTAATCTGTTATGGAAATGGAAATCAGGCAATGGCACTATGGCAAAATGATGCTGATAATGATCCACTTACATATAATGATAATGAAATTCTCTACAGTGTCTGGAATGATAATGGCTGGAGTGGAGTCCAAAACCTGACCAGCAATGGCTATCATGATCAAACTCCCTCAATGGCAAAATTAGCTAATGGCAATTTTATAGCAGTATGGGTACAGATAGAAACCATGGCAGATAATTTTCGACAGTATTCAATATACTCCAATATCTGGGATACTGCATCAGGCTGGGGTATTGCCCAGGAAGTATATAGTGATCCATATATTATTGAAGAGTCGGTGGTTACAGTTGACAGCAGGGATATTGCCTGCATATTATTCAGGGGTTATGATGGGTTTGATGGCGAGATATTCTTCTGCTCAAAAGAGCTTGATCAACCAGGATCAGACTGGACATCTTTAGCTCAGCAGACAGATGATGATCTAACAAGGTGGTTTATTACTGCTGCCATTGATAATGAAGATAACCTGATATTTGTAGATTTTCCATATAATTTTGCTGATACTACAACAGGAGTGAGAGGTCGTGGAAATGGAGATTTTGCTGATGGATTAAGCATGATCGCCCACGGTATTCGCACCGATGGCAGTTTAAGAAATGGCTTAAATTATGGAATGATCACTCTGGCTCCTGATCTGGAAATAACGCCGGATGATATTATCATTTCAGGTCTGGAAAATCCAGAGTTTAATGAAACAGAGATTTTGCAGATAGATTTTTCGGTTTCAAATGAAGGTAATGTGACCAGTTCAAACTGTACTATGCAGCTATTTCATGGCACTTCAGCGGAGGGGGAACTGCTCTATTCCACAATTATAGAAACTTTGCCACCAGATGGAATCGTTGAACTGCAATATGAATGGCAGGCAACTGGTGGGCAGCATCAGTTTACAGTCCTTCTGGATTCTCTGAATTCTATTGAGGAAATTGATGAAACCAATAATGAAGCGGTTCAATTTCTGAATATCTATCCTGACTTGACCCTGATGGAAATTGCTACCTCGCAAGCCAATCCTCTCAATGGTGCTCAGATAGAATTCTATATAACGGCTGCAAATCTTTCTGGAGCTTCAGTTGAAGGTATCAGTGTAGGACTTTATGATAATGATATACTGGTGGGCTCTACTATGATCGATAGTCTGGCTGTGGGAAGTTCAACAGAAATCACTATGCTATACACAAGTATGGCAGGAATTCGTAATATAATGGTTGTAATTAATCCAGACAGCAGTATAGCAGAACTAAATTATGCTAATAATACTCAAATTTGCCAGCTGAATATCAATCCTGATCTGGAAATATCAAACGAAGATATCAGTTATACTGGCAGCGGTCTGATGAATATCACCAGCACTTTGAGCAATATTGGAGGTGTGGAAGCTAATAATTTCTCATTCCAGTTGTGGAATGGTAATCCTGGCTCAGAAATTTCAGAAAAAATAGGTGAGACTGTTATAGCAAGCTTGCCGGCATTTTCATCAGTGACCATTGATCTACCCTGGCAAGCACCTTATGGGCTATCTGTAGTCTATGCCAAAGTTGATTCTGCCAATACCATCAGTGAAAGAAATGAGGCTAATAATATTGCTTATACTGACCTGATAAATTTAATGCAGCCAGACTTGGCAGCAAATTCATTATATTTTGAGAATATCAATAACAGGTCAGATGTAGTGGTTATTCAGGGTGAAATCCTGACGATCTCCCTTGATGTGATGAATCAGAGTGAGATTACTGCGGGTGATGTGGCAGTGAGATTTTATGATGGAGACCCCCTTGCAGATGGTTATGAGATTGGCGGGGATGTTCATTCAGAGATATTGCCTGGTGCAAATGCCATATTTACCTATAACTGGCAAACACAAAATGCCTTAATTGGAATGCACTATATTTATGCAGTAATTGACCCTGACAACTTGATAACAGAATCTAATGAAAATAATAATCAGCTTAATGATTTTATGGAAGTGACAGAAGATAGTAACATACCGGAAATTACTGTTCTTCCTGATGAACTGAACGTAAGCGTGGTAAGCGGGATAGAAGAATCAGTAACCTTTAACATTCAGAATTATGGTAATGCTGATTTGGGATATGCATTGACAGCTGTTTTGGCAGATGAACCAAATATAACGGGCAGAAGCAGTTATACTCCAGACCCGGCACGAATGCTGGAACTGGGAACGCTTCTGGAGGCTACAAAACTCCAGTCGGATAAGTTTGAATCCGCAAGCTTTGTAGAGCATAAAAGGGAACTTGCTTTGACAGCAGGTGCAAAAGCCCGTCAAACTCGTGAAGATGAAAGAAATAATCCTGGTAATAATGCTGGTTATGCTGCTCGATTTGATGGTACCAATGATTATCTGAGGACCCCGGATATTGACCTTTCAGTATTTACTCTGGAAGCATGGGTTTATCCGGAAGGTAATGTTTATAATGATAATAACTGTATACTTGCAAAATGGTACCATGGTAATGACTATGTTCGGGAATATATGTTCTCTCTGATGAGTGGTGGATATGTGAGGTTATATTTTTCTTATTCCGGTAATGACGACAATCATCTGGATACTCCCTCAGGACTCATCCAGGAAAACCAGTGGTATCACCTGGCAGCCACCATTGATGGTGAATATGTGAAGATATATATAAATGGAGAGCTGCAGGCTGAAACTGCCTGGAACCATACAATAACGTCTAATGGCGTTGGCAATGGCTGGGTGGGAACTTATTATGATAATAACTGGTCATTTAATGGTCAGATAGAAGAAGTTCGCATCTGGGATTATGCCCGCAATCAGAGCGAAATCCAATTTGCCATGAATTCACAGCTAAGCAGCAATGAAGAAGGATTGGCTGGGTACTGGACTTTTGACGGACATTTCATTGATATGTCTGGCAATGGTAAAAATGGTATTCCTTATGGTGATGTGAGTTTCATTGAATCAGAAGCTCCTATTGGTTACAATGAGTATTCTTATGAATCTGCCGATGTACCTCATGGTATTGGTCCGGGAGCAGGTACGATTACTGAATCAAGTATTGAGATAGATGATGAATATCTGTCAGGTGATATTAATGTCAGTGTAGATATATTGCATAGTTATGATGCAGATATGACTTTGGAGCTGATATCTCCTCAAGGCACTTGTATTATCCTTAGCTCATTTAATGGAGGAAGCGGAGATAATTATCAGATCACAACTTTTGATGATGAATCGGGTGTGTATATCACTGATGGCACTGCGCCATTTGATGGATCTTTTATGCCATTCCCTGGAAGTTTGAATATCTTTGAAGGTGAACTGGTTACTGGTGAATGGATTTTACGGATAACAGATTATTCTAACGGGGATGGTGGTGTGCTTAATAACTGGGGTCTACAGATCAGGCAACTGGGACCTTCCTGGATCCAAATGTCACCCATGCTTGGAAATCTAACTCCTCTTTCGGGTGACATCATTGATGTTCAATTTAATTCCGGGCTTTTTTATCCAGGAATTTATTATGCTGATATTTTGGTTAACAGCAATGATCCTGGAAATCCACAAGTTAATGTTGCCACTACAACCACTATTACGGGTGACCCCGAATTATATTTATCGGTTGATTCTCTACAATTTGAATCTACTTATGTGGGAATGTCAAACAGCCAATCAGTGGTAGTTTATAATCTTGGTAATGGTGTTCTGGAAATATCTGATATCCAATTCTCCAATCTTGCCTTTGCTGCAGAAGAAACCAGCTTGAGTATTGAAGTAGGAGAGTCTGATACTGTAATTGTCACCTTCTCTCCAGAAGTCTCAGAAGATACTACTGCTGAGATGATCCTGGTAAATAATGATGAAAATGTCTCTGTTATTTTACAGGCATTTAGTTTATTACCACCCACGATAAGTATTGATCCAGCATCCTTCTCCACAAGCTTAATGACTGGAGAGCAGGAGAGTTTTATCCTATCAGTTTCAAATACCGGAGAAGATTCTTTATCATTCACTACTTACAGCAGAGATACTGTCTTACCGGATTATTCTAATAGAATATATACGGCATGTTATAATTCCAATCAGATTACAGCAATTGACAGGGAATCAGGTGAGATCATTGGCAGTATTGATGTTCCTTATGCTCCAGATCGGGTTTCTTTAAATGATAATGGCTCAATAATCTGGATTACATATCCCAATAATGGATTCGTAAGTTATGCTGAAGTTAGTGATTTTACCGATACTTTATCAACCTTGACTACAATAGAACTTGGTGGAAGCCATATATCTGGTGCTGCAATATCACACAATTGCACTGATCTCACTACTGGATATGCCTATATTGGTAATCCAGGTGAAAACGTGATTGAGAAAATTGATCTATCAGATAATGAAGTTACATCCTATTCATTCACAAATCTTGATCCTGTTGCTTTGGGAATTTCGGCTGATGGAATGATGCTGTATATTCTCAGTCCTTCATATCTGCATGTTTTCAATACATTTACAGAACAATTCACTCAAATTGCCAGTGGCTACACATATGGGTATGATCTGGCTTTAAGTCCTGACGGCAGATGGCTATATACATCAGATAGATACAGAATAAGACGCTATGATGCAGAAACACTGGAATATCAAAATGAATACAGTGGATTTTATTATGGACGCGAGTTGGATGTATCTCCTGATGGAAACCTTGTTATTGTCGCTGATATTAATTATAATCGGGTACGAATATTTAACTGGCAGCTTGGTCATATTACAGAGGTTACACCCTTCAACAGACCTGTAGGGATCAGTATTTCTGAAGATGGTCTTTGGTGTTATGTATCTGCAAGAGATGATGATGTGATCAAAAGAATTGATCTTACCAGCTTCCTGATAGATGAAGAGTGGATAGTAGGTACCGGTGATCAGCCTTATGGTCTGGCAGCACCTCGTTCAATTGCAGCTCCATGGGCATATACTATTCCAGACAGCAGTACTGTAGCCCCGGGACAAACGGAAAATATTGATTTGCTGATGAATGCTGATGGTCTTTTGAATGGGGACTACAGTGGTGAACTACGAATTACCAGTTCTGATCCTCTCCAACCTCTTGTAACTGCTGATTTGAGCCTAATGGTTAGTAATGCACCCGAAATAACTCTTTCAGAAAATGCTCTTATTTTTGCTGATTCTATTTTTGTTGGCTTTGCAGATACTCTTGGCTTTACGATCACAAATACAGGATATGCGGACTTAATTATCACAGATATTTCTGGCAGTAATCCTGTATTTGATGTTGACAGTACATCATTTGTTCTTTCACCTGCAGCTTCCCAGCTTATTTCAGTAATTTTCACACCAGATGAAACTGCTTTTGAAGAAGACACACTCACAATTCTAAATAATGACGAGACTATGTACGTCACCCTGGAAGCTCACAGCATTTTACCTCCAGTTATAGTTGTCTCAGACAGCAGTTTTGCTGAAATCCTGGCAGGTGAGGAGATTTTTTCTCAATCGCTAACTATTTCCAATACTGGAGCAACTGAACTTGATTATCAGGGTCATCTTACAGATGTTAATGATCAGTCAGTATCATTTGATGGTAATTCTGATTATGTAACCCTACTTTCCACTTCTGAAGCGGATGAACTTATTTCAGGTGATTTCACTGTAAGTGTCTGGTTTAGATCCCAGTCGATTACAGGGGATTTTGAAACCCGTATCATAACCCGAGATTGCAGCGATTTCTGGGGTATCACTGTCAATCAATCAATGGATTATCCTCAGGATCTGATAATATATTATGACAATATCAGCAATATCAGCTTCCTAGGTGCTATTAATGATAAATGGAACCATGTGGGCATCAGCTGGGACATCACCAGTAGCATTGTGAAAATCTATCTTAATGGTGAATCAATGTCAGAATCAGTTTTCGAAGGATTTGAAGCGAGTTTAAGACCTGTTATCATTGGTGATAACACAGAACAGACACCATCTCCCGGTGGTAACTCATTTAATGGCTTGATTGATGAGATCAGCTTATTTGATTATGCTGCTTCACAGGAAGATATCCTTGCGTTCATGCAAAATTCATTAATTGGCATAGAGATTGGACTTGTGGGCTACTGGAATTTCAATAATCAGCCCTGGGATGATCTATCTGCAAATAGTAACACAGCTGAACCTTATGGAGATGCCCAGATCGTGGACTCTGATCTATATATTGCCCCTGTTTGGGTAAGTCTGACTGGAATCTCAGCAGGAGGTATTATGCCTGGTGAAAACTCTGAACTTGAGCTTAACTTCCATCCTCTGGATATCAATGGAGGGCAATACTGGGCAAATTTGATCATTGAACATAATGATCCCTTTAATTCAGACTTCATAATTCCCTTGTCCCTCGATTATACTGGAATTCCATCAGTGGAGATTTCACCGGATTCCTTAAATTATGGTAATGTTTATCTGGGAGGTAACACATATCGAGAGGTTACTGTAACTAATACTGGCACAGATAGTCTCCTGATTACAGATATTTCATTTATTAATGATGATTTTTATGCAATTCAAACTACCTCCAGCATTGGGATAAATAGTTCTCAGCAGTTCAGGATATATTATTCCCCATCTGATTACGGTGAAGATACTGGAGAAGCTCAATTTATCACAAATGCCGGATTGTCAGATATTATCAGTCTTTGGGGATATTGCCCTGAATCTCCGCAAATTGCCTTAGAACCTGCTTTGATAAATGACACATTATTTGTTGGAGATAACAGCTCTCACAATATTTCCATTATAAATTCTGGAAGTGTTGATCTCAATTTCCAGATAGTAAATGCCGATTTTGGTGATGGTAGTGATGGTGAACTTGTCGTGAATATTGATGAAGTAAATTATACTGATTCTGTTAAATCAAGAGTAACTGACTCAAATCCTGCCGGACAGCAATTTATTACCATCTTTGATGCTACAGGCTTTAACCCCGGGGATGAAATTTTGATCATCTCAATGCAGGATAATGAAACTGATCCCATCTTAAATGTCACTGGCAATCATGAAACTCATTTAATCACTGAAATTAATGCCAATTCACTTATATTAGCTGAAAATCTCCAGTATTCCTATGATCAAACTGCTGAGAAAAAACATCAGGTAATTCGCATCCCTCAATTTACTGATGTAACAGTGGGTGGCACTATAACCTGTGAAAGCTGGAATGGAGAAACTGGTGGAATAGTATTTTTCAAGGCTAATGGTTCAGTGGTATTGAATTCAACTGGTGCTATTAATGTAACTGGTAAGGGTTACCGTGGTGGAGCAATAAATACTGTAATACATGCAACTGGATTACAGGGTGAATCCATCATTGGTACCGGTACACGCAGCTATGATCCCAATCTGGGTGGAGGCGGTGGAGGTTACTGCACTGGAAACAATGAGAATGGTGGAGGTGGAGCTGGATACACCCAAAATGGCAGTCCTGGCCATGGAGATTATAATGGTGGTTTTGCCGGTTTGGCATATGGTGCTGATTTCCCAGCCCGGATTTATCTTGGTTCAGGTGGTGGCTCCGGCAGTGATGATGGTGATAATGGTTCAGAATATGGTGGTGCTGGTGGAAATGGCAGTGGTATAATTATGATTTCCTGTAATTCAATTGATAATTCTGGAAGCATCATTTCTAATGGTACCGATGGTGACAGTGGATATATGGCAGGTAATGGTGAACCTGGAGCCGGTGGTGGCGGTTCTGGCGGGTCCATATATTTAGTTGCTGGCACTTTTATGAATTTCAGTGAGATACTTAGTTCTGGTGGGTATGGAGCACCTGGATTTGCTGGTGGTAATCCAGATGGTGGAGATGCTTCTGAAGGAAGAATTTCTATAAACACTCGATCATATATTAATTATGGATTCATTTATCCATTTAATGACGAGGATTCCATTAATGGTGGATTAGTTCCCTGGATTACAGCAAATCCTGATCATGGAGCTATTCCTGCTGGTGAAAGCCTTGATGTGGAATTTATATTAAGTGCAGCGGATCTTTCCCCGGGAGAGTATTCAGAAAATATCATTGTTCTCAGCAATGATGTGGATAATAATGAAATGAATATTCCTGTTTCACTCTCTGTTTTGGAGGCAGTAAGTATAACCTTGCAGGATACTCTAAGATTCTCCTCTATTTACATTGATACTCTCAAGGTGCTTCCTCTGGAAATGTACTCTAATGGAACTCTTCCTCTAACTATTTCAGATATTTCTATTCTGAATTATCCAGATATATTTACCTTGTCAGACACTAATTTAGTAATCTCTGCAAATGAGAAAGACACCCTCTATGTTACCTTTGCTCCTGAAGAAGCAATCCTCTATGAGGATATTCTGCAGATAAATTGTGATGATCCGTCCAATCCTGTTATCGAAGTAATTCTCACTGGTATGGGACTTGATGACCCCGTTATGGAAATACTTCCCAGCCAGTTTGATGTCACTGTTCTCCAGAATGACCAGCTTTCCGAAAATATCACAATTCTAAATCAGGGTGGTGATACTCTTACGGGAACTTTCACAGCTATGGTGCCTGACACAATTTCTGCGGTATATGATCATTTTGATGATTGGGTCTGGAACGATACCTGGACAGGCTATAACAGTGGAGGAAGTATCAATTTGATCCATGGAGAATATTCTACTAATCCCAGTTATGTGGAAATGTATGCCTATAATTATGACTCTTATATCACTTCTGATCCCTTCATAATATTAAATTCATACCTTAGAATCGGTCTATCCTATCAAATTACTCAATCTGAGGTGGGTTGTAATTTCCAGGTCTACTGGCAGAAAAATGATGGCGATTATAATCTCATCTATGATTCTCCAGTTAATCAAACCACGGACTGGAATAATATTATTGTCGAAACTCAGGATGTTGATCCTGGTGACCAGATCCGCGTTCGTTTATTCGGAAATGTGGGTAGCACTTCCAGCTATTCTGATCAGTTCAGAGTGAGAATTGATGACGTCTGGTTTGCTCCACTTTATGAATTCATCAGTTTCTCAGAAAACCAGTTCTCCATTGATCCCGGTCAACAGCAGATCATTGAATGCACCTTCCATACAGACGATTTTGACTTTGGTTCTTATCCGGCTGAAATTGTGGTCTCAAGCAATGACCCCCTGAATACTTCCCAAACTCTTCCTGTAAATGTAATGGTTCCACCCTCAGATATTGCCGTTTCACCACCAAATTATCAGCAGAATATTGCATCTGGTGACAGCTTCTCCATATATCCCTTGATCTCAAATCAGGGATTGAGTCACCTAAAAGGTAATATCTATTGTGATGAATTGCCAGATTATTTTTATGAGCAATACCATGATTTTGATAATGGAGTTTTAGGTAGTTTCTGGCATGGTGGCGGTTCTAGTGGCACTTTGGGCACTACTACAGCTTACAGCTATTCAACTCCTTATTCCTTGAGAATCTATGCTAATAATTACGATAGATTTATCACCACTGATCCCATAACCATGACCAGTTCCTTCCTGAAAATATCTTTGTGGGTGAAAATAACCACTTCCGAAGTTGATTGCGATTTCAGAATTTACTATCAGGTGAATGGCACAGGATATTATCTTTTGTGTGATACTGCCAATAATCAAACAATGGACTGGGCATATATAGAACATGATATGTCTGGATTAGCCCAACCTGGTGATCAGGTAGAGATTAGACTTTACTCAAATGTAGGCTCTACATCAAGTGCATATGATCAACTTGATGCCTATGTAGATAATGTGACAATTCATCTGGAAGGTGGTGTAATTGATTTCTCCGAGAACTATTTTGATCTTGAAAATGGAAGCAGTTTCTCTCCGGAAATGAAATTTGATGCCGCTTTCCTGGAAGCGCAAATGTATAATCTGAATCTGAATATTTTCTCTAATGATCCTGATGAACAGCAGATCACTATCCCGCTCAATATTGATGTACTAAATGCTCCCGGTATCATGGTTGATTCTGATTCACTTGATTTTGGTGAGGTATTTGTCGGTGGTGATGCAATATTACCACTCACGGTCACTAATTGCGGTTCAGATACTCTTCTTATCAATAACATCATGTTCAGTTCAAATCAATTCTCGGGTGAATTACCGGAACTGCAAAGGATCACTGAGATCATTCCTGGTCAGTCCCAGGATTTCAATATCAGTTTCAACCCTGATGCAGCCTTGACTTGGGATGATTCACTTACTTTCGTAAATAATGACCCCACTGATGGTGCTTATGTAGTTTACCTTTCTGGTGCAGGTATAACTGCCCCGGAGATAGCATTTTCTCCAGATTATCTGGAAACTACTGTAACTACTGCAGATTCCATAATATCCAGTTTCACTTTGTCCAATATCGGTGATAATCCCCTGGAATATGACTTTTATCCACGCATCCAAAGCGATTCTGAAACATGGCATTACGCCTATGTGACAAATTATAATGCCAATACGATTTCCATCATTAACCTGGAAACACAGCAGACCCAAACCATTGCCGGGTTTTATTCCCGTCCTCATAATATCGACCTTGACCCGGAGGGAAGAAATCTCTGGATCACTTA
>Ga0307991_1000849_pt1 | contig 22119 bp, 12 predicted proteins | sample EllFjometagen131_FD_203146 | JGI IMG/M metagenome (GOLD analysis project Ga0307991, IMG submission 203146) | Marine microbial communities from Ellis Fjord, Antarctic Ocean - #131 | ecosystem: Environmental > Aquatic > Marine > Unclassified | place: Southern Ocean | collected 2014-10-08 | reverse complement strand
GAAAAGAAAACCGGAAATAATCATATCCTGCCGAAACCGGTTCGGACAAAAAAATTAATAGAAACCATTCTGAATATCTTAAAAACCCCTTGATTTTAATAGATTGTTCAAAATTAAGGATTTCAATGGCTTTGAGGATTTTTTCAAAAAAACCATATCTTGTATGCTCTCAAATCAGAAAATGTTGGCTAATTATCGATAATGTGCATTCCTAAAAATCTTTGCACTAGTGATGAAACATAGACTGAATGAGGCAATTCATTCAGTGAAGCATAGAAAAGGTATGTTTGATTTTTTTGAGGTCTTCAGAATTCAAGCATCGGATAATTATCCTTGAGTTTTGCCTTTATCATAAATATCAAATTCAGGATAATGTTTTTTTGCACAGTCCTGGCATATGCTGTGGCTGAACTCCGCATCAGAATGTTTATGAATATATGATTCGATCTGATTCCAATATCCCTTGTCATCACGAATCTTTTTGCAATATGAGCAAATGGGAAGGATACCCCTCAGGATTTTAATCTCTGATAACGCCTTTTCAAGTTCCGCAAATAACTTATCCCGGTGTTCCTCTGCCTGCTTGCGCTCGGTGATGTCCTGAAAGGCAGTGGCACATTGATGCGCAGTTGGGGAAAAAACTGATACAAGAAAATGCTTGTCCATCGGCGAAAAATAAGTTTCAAAGGAAGTAGGTGTTCCGGTATCTGCAACATGAGCATAGATATCCAAATACGGAGCTTCGTCGGTCTTGTAGAGATCTGAAGCAAATAATCCGATGGCATCATCTCTGGCAATTCCGATAATCTGCTCAAACTTTGGATTAACATCTAATATTTTATAATTTACAGGTACATTCTCTTTATATACGATTTCATGCAAACAGATTCCATCATTAGTGGAACTAAAAAGGCTTTTGTATTTTGATTCACTCGCTTGAAGCTTTTCTTCAGCTCGCTTACGTTCGGTAATATCCGTTAACGCTCCCACAATGCCGACAACTTTGTTGTTACTAAAAACAGGTGTTTCGTTAACTTCAACTCTGATTTTTTCCCCTTTTTTTCCTACAAGCTCCAATTCATAAGGGCTTTGACACTCCCCTGTATCAATAGCCTTTTGGGTCAATTCAAAGCCTATGGTATTGATCGGATTGTCCGATGCAAATTCATTCCATTTAATCATGGCCTCCTCTGGCTCGCATTGCAAAAAATCACGGCATCGGGGACTGATATATGTCAATTCATGATTAACGGTATGGGAGTAAAATAGATTGGTAGCGTTCTCAACAATATTTCTGAGCTTTTTTTCATTATTTTTCAATTCAAGCAAGATATTTTCACGTGAGGTCAATAAGAAAATCAAAAGCAGCATCAGGAGAACAACCAGAGATGGTCCGATGCAACGTTTTATTATTTCTCGATTCCACGCATCAGCTTCGATATCCATTCCGAGAACGGCCAGAAGGTGGCCGGAATCTGGAGAGATAATCGGTATCAGAGCTGTTACAAGGGTTCCCCAGCGATCAGTAACCGGGCCTGCAACAGCTTCTATTTTATCATTGAATACAGACATATAAGATTCTGGGGCTTCGTTATAGATCAATCCCGGCGAGGCATAATTTTCAGAAGTTGGCTCAAGGGAATCAACAAAGAAATAAATATTACCATCCAACGATCTTCCCATTAGATATAAAAATTTTGCCTTATGCCTTGCAAAACGCATCGAAGTCAGCTGCGATTTGATACGCTGATATGCGATTGTTTCCAAATCCTTTTCGGATGCTGATAGCGATGAGATAGAATCAACAGAAATGGCCTGAGCGGCAATCCTTGCCTGTTGCAGCAACTCGGTCCTCATCCGCTTATCTGTCGATTGTGCAATCGACCAGATTACAATTGATCCCCCTACTAAAAGCAGCAAAACTAAAAATATAACTTTTCTTTTGGATAATTTCATCAATATACCTATGCGTCTCTATCTTTCCACAAGACTGTCGGTTTATAGACAGATGTCGTCAGCCCATTTAATGAAGGGTTGTAAAGATATATGTGCCCTCCAAATTATTGCTGAGTATGGCCTTTGGCCTCATCCAGCACTTTTCGGACTGTTTTGGCCAAAATGCCTTTTAAGACTGGTTTTTTTAGCAAAGCCCGAATTCCAATCTCCGCAGCGCTTTCTTCAGAAATCTTTTTACTGAAGCCGCTGCAGAGGATGACGGAGATATCAGGCCTGATTTTCATCAGCTCGACTGCCAGCTTTTCACCGGTCATCTGCGGCATATTCACTTCTCACTTCTCACTATTCATTTTTCATTTCCTAGAACTTGCCGGATAATTCTCGCGATTTTCTGCCGGGTCATCGGTTTCATGACAAAGGCGGCGATATCCATTGTTTTGGCTTTTTCCTCATCAATGAGCGTGCTATGCCCGGTGCAGATGATAATCGGAATATCGGAACGGATGGCCATAAGCTTTTCGGCCAAAACAGCCCCCGTCATTTCCGGCATGCTCATGTCGGTGATGACCAGATCATACTTGTCCGGGGTTGACCGGAACCGTTTAAGCGCATCTATTGGTGACATGGTCGCGTCAACGGTATATCCCATGGTATCCATCATCCGTTGCCCCAGTTTCATGATGGATGGTTCATCATCCACAAAAAGGATGGTTTCACTGCCCGTGGGAAGATCCATTACCGGTTCTGTTTTTGTTTCCGGTTGTTGGGCAATCTTTGGCAACAGTATGGAAAACACGGCCCCTTTTCCGGGCGCGCTGTCAAGGCGAATTAACCCGCCATGGTTTTTGATAATACCGTGAACAACAGCCAGGCCCATGCCGGACCCTTTTCCCACATCCTTGGTGGTAAAATACGGGTCAAAGATACGGTCGATGATTTTGAGATCAATCCCCGGGCCGGTATCGCTGACGGTTATTTTGACATAATCGCCCGGGGGTAAGTCCGGATCGCCATTGATTGCATTGTTTTCTAAAATTACGGATTCCATGTTTACGGAAAGTACCCCGCCGGTCTCTTCCATGGCCTGGGATGCGTTGATGCACAGGTTCATCATGATCTGATTGAGCCCAACCGGGTCGGCCAAAACGGTCTCTCTCGCATCGACAATATCTGCGTTAATATCGATGGAGGCGGGAATGGTTGATCTTAAAAATTGTATGGCGTCTTTAATCACCGGAACAATGGCGACAGCTTTTAAGTCCTGGTCTGTTTTTCGGGAAAACGCCAGAAGCTGGCTGACGATATTTTTGGCCCGAAGGCCGGCTGATTTGATCTCCTCAAGATTTTCATGGGCCATATTCCATTCCGGGACATCGTCCAACGCCAGTTCCGTGTTGCCGATGATGATGCTTAAAATATTATTAAAATCATGGGCAATACCCCCGGACAGGGTGCCGATGGATTCCATTTTTTGCGCCTGGCGCAGTTGATCTTCAAGGCTTTTTTGGGTTGTGATATCAATAAAAATAGTAAGCAGGCAAGGTTCATCCCCAAGGCCAATCGGTCGGCAAAACATGAGTGCGGTTACTATGGAACCATCTTTGGCTGTAAAATCCATTTCAAGTTCGTTGACCGTCCCATGCGTTTTTAATTCCGCAGTAAACCTGTTTCTATCTGTTTGTGAATAAAATCCCACTTCGGTGGTGGTCTTTCCAATGAGTTCTGATTTGTCGTATTGGGTCAGTTCGCAGAATTTTTGGTTAATATCCAGCATTTTTCCGGTTTCAACGTCGGTGAGGGAAATGGCCTGGGGTGAGAAATCAAAAAGACTTCTGAATTTGAATTCATTTTCCTGCAGCCTCTTCTCAGCCTGCTTTCTTTCTGAAATATCGCGCATGGTCCCGACAATATTTATCGGGGATCCCTGATCATCCTTAATCAACATGGAACTTATCGAATAAGGGCGGATGGAACCGTCTTTATCTTTTAACTGAATTTCTAAATCATTAATCTTGCCATGATCAATCATTATCTTTACAAGTTCATCTCGTGCGTGGGGATCGGAATAAAAATCATAAAGTGATTTTCCGATTAACTCATCTTTTTTATATTGAAAAAAAGTTTCAACTGAGGGGCTGAGCTCTATAATGGTTCCATCCAAGCTTGTTTCGAAATAGACATCCTGGATATTTTCAAATATCCGTCTGTATTTTTTTTCGTTCTCCCGCAAGGCCTTTTCCATGAGCCTGCGATCGGTAATATCCCTTGCTGCGGCGGTGATGCCAACGATTTTATTATCATGATAAAGCGGCGCGCCGCTCACTTCACCGAATTTTCTTGAGCCGTCTTTTGTGATAAACTCGTATATTGTCGAAGTTAAGCTCTCCCCTGACAATATCCGTGTGGTATTTGAAAAAGCCAGTTCAAGATACTCCGGTGCCAGAACACCCAACTCATGGAACGACCTTCCGATTAATTCTTCCGGCGTGTACCCCATCAATTTTTCAACCGAAGGAGATATGGTGAGAATTTTTAACTCAGGGTCAAGTGAATAAATCACATCATTGGAGTGCATAAAAAGCAGACGGTATTTTTCCTCGCTCTCTTGTAATGCATCCTCCGCCTTTTTGCGCTCGGTGATGTCATGAACAACGACCCTCGCTCCTTTTAATTTTCCATTTTCATATATAAAGTCATTGCTTAAAAGGACACAGAATTCTTTACCGGTTTTCCCAATAATATTGTATTCAGCATTTTCTGATATATTTTCACCAGCAGATATTTTTTCCAGCCTTTCAATAAATCGTTTTTTACTGTTTTCTGCTAAAAGATCCAGAGGGTTTAAAGAAAGTATTTCTTCTTTTGTATAACCAGTGTATTCACACGCTAAATTATTCACGGTAATGAACTTATTTTCTATGAAATCAACCTCATAGATTCCTGCCGGAGCATTATTGAAGAGATGCCTATATTTTTCTTCACTCTCGCGCAGCGAATCCTCTGCCTGTTTTTGTAATGTGATGTCCTGACAGGTGCCGAATAGCTTGACTGCTTTTCCATCCTTATATTCAATCTTGCCCTCAGTGTGAACATAGAGAATTTCGCCATCTTTGCAGACAAGACGGTACTCGTTTGGTGTAATTCTTTTTTTACCAGAAGAGATTCTGTCAGTCAGCCATTGGTTGACCCTGTCAAGATCGTCTGGGTGATGAATAGCAGCATTGACTTTAGCATAGTCAATTTTTTCAGACCGATTATATTTTAACAACACATGCATTCCTTCAGACCATGTGATAGCACCGGAAACTAAGTCCCATGTGAAGTCTCCCATTCTGGCAATATACTGGGCCTGCAACAGCTTAGACTGACTTTCCATCAGCGCAGCTTCCGCCTGCTTGCGCTCAGAAATGTCAACAAACGTCAGCGCAAAAAGGTCGTCCTCGATATGACTCGCACCAACTTGCAGTGTTCGATCATAAGCGGAAAAATACTCCTCGTATTTATGGGGTTTGCCAGTTTCCACAACTTTACTATAAATCTGAACAAGATGGGCAGTCACTTCTGCAGAAACAATTTCAGACGCGCGTTTACCGATGAGTTGCTCGTGCTTGAAACCGGTATGTCTTTGGGTTGCCTGATTAACCTCGAGGTGTTCAAAATCGACAGATTTGCCTGCCTTGTCTCGAATCAAGCGGCAGACAATCATGCCGAATGCCGAACTATCAAACAAGCACCTCAAGGATTTTTCGCTCCCAAGCATTGGTTCTTCAGCCTGCTTTAATCTTGCAGATTCTACCTCTAATTCCTTGATCCTTTGCTCCAATTCTTCATAGGTAGGTTTTTCAGACATTAGTAAGGATCTCCACTTTCTAATAATGTGAATGATTCAGAGTGTTGTGCAGTTAAGAATACTTGCATCATCATTTAATGGATAGCCGATAATAATAGGTTTTGCATTGTAATGGTATCCTTAATAAAGTCAGCTTAAGGATACTTCACTTTCGGATAATTATCCTTGAGTTTCATCTTCATCATAAATATCCAAATCAGGATAATATTTTTTTGCACATTCCTGGCAAATGCCATGGCTGAATTCCGCTTCCGAGTGGTCTTGGATATAAGCATCTATCTGATTCCAATATCCTTTGTCATCACGAATTTTTTTGCAGTAAGAACAAATCGGTAGAAGTCCGTTCAATGTTTTGACTTCGCCGAGTGCTTTTTGAAGATCCGAAATTAACTTGTCCCGTTGTTCCTTATTGCGTTTACGTTCAGTAATGTCGCATGACACGAGGAGTATTCCAACAGGTTTTCGGTCCTCGTCTCGGATAAATGAAGATGTAATCTCTACCCAAATAGTGGAACCATCCTTTTTGTATTCTTCCAGTTCCATGATGCGGGTTCTGTCGGGATCAGCCGTTTCGGCACCTTCCAATCGGAGTTCTTCTTCAAAGGCCTTGGAAACAAGCTGAAAGGAATCCGGCGTCATGGTTTGATCTATGGTTTGTGCAAGGGCCTCTTCAACAGTGAATCCTCGCAATCGTATGATTGACGGGCTGATATAGGTAAAGCGCAGATTCATATCCAGTGTTGCGACAACATTAGCCATGTTTTCAGCGATAATACGATATTTCTTCTCACTTTTCTTTAACGTCTCCTCTATTCGCTTGCGATCTGTTTCATCTCTATAAATGGTTACGATTTCTCCAGAAGGTAGTTTATAAATAAAATTATCCCTCCATCCAATAATCCTTTCATCTTCATAAAAGGTCAGCGGAAACTCTTCAGGTTCCCCTGTTTCCCATACCTTCTGAAACACGTCTAATAGACCAAAATCTTTCACATTGGGAAACATTTTTGAGATCCGATTTCCAATGAGGTCTTTGCGATTTATGTTATCTATTGCTTCACCTTTTTTGTTTAAATCCTGAAAGACAAAGTCATTCCCGTTATCTATCGCTTTGTATACTGCAATGCCGGATTTTGCGTATTCAAAGATGGATCTATATCTAGCCTCAGCATCCTTTAGAGCCAGCTCTATCTTTTTACGCTTTTTAATCTCTTTCTCAAGGTCTGCTGTCCGTTCCTGAACTCTTTTCTCCAATTCATCATGGGCTTTTTGAAGCTCAGCCTCTGCTTTATCTTTTTCTTTGATTCGCCGGGACAGCGCGCGTGCCATCAAATTGATCGTGATAAAACCAATTAACCACAGGAAACCAAGAGAAAAAGACCATACTATTGATTGTCGGCGCTGATTCGCTAAATATGGCGCCATCGGAACTGAAACACTAACCCCGCCCCGGACTTCTCCTACTTTATATCCTTGATGACCATGACACTTCAGACAGCCTTTTTTTGTTATCATTGGAGCCATATACCGATAATATGGTCTGCCATCTATATCTGAATAGTCAAAGGTTTCTTTCGCCCCTTTTTCAAATTCATGAAGGGCTGATTTTTCCCATTCATCCGGTGCTGTTTCAGGTCTAAAATATTGAAGGCTTGTGATATGTCCTCGAATACCATAAAGATCTTCAAATTCTTTCATGGTTTGGCGAAGCATGTAGGCAGGATTCATTAGTGTTAAACTTTTCCCGCTGGGCGTGATGATATCTCGATCTAAAATATGCTTTAAATGAGGGTTAGGTGGTGTATCATCATCAACGGGAACATAAACGCCCCCATGTATAGCAGACCAAAACCTTAACGCTTGATCCTTGTTAAAATTCGCTCGTGCTTCATGTTTGACCATTGCTTCCTGGACAGAACGTATTTGAATAATTCCAAACAATAAGAGAGCAACAATAACAAGAGTCCATGCTGCTGCAAAGTACCAAGAATAATAAACAAAGATGGCTGATCGAGAATCGAAATTATTTTTAAACATTATAATACATTACTTTCTTAAAATATTGATTTAGCATAAACATATTGATTTTAGAGTATTCAAAATTCGGATAATTTTTACTTTGCCGAATCCATTGCCTCATCCAGAACTTTCCGGACGGTTTTGGCCAGATCCGCTTTTACAATCGGTTTATACGCAAGTGCCTTGATTCCAATCTTAGCTGCTTTTTCCTCTGTAATTTTTTTGCTGTATCCTGTGCATATAATAACCGGAATATCGGATCTGAATGCTATTAATTCCATCGCCAATTCATCTCCAGTCATATTGGGCATCGTCATATCAGAAATCACCAGATCGAAAAAACGGGGTTTGGAACGGAATAATTCCAAGGCCTCAACGCTGCTGGTACGAACGGTAACCTGATACCCCAACTGTTCCAGAATTTGGCTACCCATCTTGGCAATGGGTAATTCATCGTCAACAAATAGAATATGTTCGGTCCCGGAAGGCAGATCCTCTTTCTCGTATGGCCGATGGTCATCGCGCTTCTTGGTTACTGGAAGATAAATTGAAAAAACGGTTCCCTTTCCTAAAATGCTATCGACGATAATTTTGCCACCATAAGATTCAATGATGCCATGCACCAACGCAAGGCCCATCCCTGTGCCCTCACCAACACTCTTAGTGGTAAAATATGGCTCAAAAATAGAACCGATGATATCCGGTGGAATGCCCGGGCCGGTATCTGATACGATCACATTCATATATTTGCCGGATTTCAACTCCAATAGCAGTTGAGGAGGTTGATCATTAAGTTCGACATCCGTCACCCTAACTTCCAAAACACCCCCGGTATCCTCCATCGCGTAGGCTGCATTGGTGCAAAGATTCATCAACACCTGATGCACCTGAGTCTGGTTGCCCATGATCAGTGAATCACTTTTGATTTCCTGATTGATTTTAATCGTGGTCGGAATCGTTGACCGGATAAGTTGTATCACCTCTTTTGAAATGGTGTCCACCCGAATAGGTTTTAGTACCTCATCGGACTGCCGGGCAAAAGCCAGTATCTGTTTGACTAAATCTCTCGCCCGCTTTCCCGCCGTATACACCTCCTGAAGGTTATCCTCCAGTGGTGTTCCTTTTGATATATCATCAAGGGCTAATTCCGTAAATCCTAAAACGGACGATAAAATGTTATTGAAATCATGGGCGATGCCCCCGGCAAGGTTGCCGATAGATTCCATTTTTTGGGATTGCTTTAGTTGTCTTTCTAAGAGTATTTTTTCTTTTTCAGCCATTTTTTGTATGGTGATATCTTGCACAACGCCAATGACTTTTTGTGGTTCTCCATTTTCATCAAAAAGCATTTCCGCAATTGATCTGATCGTTTTTTTTGGGGGGCCGGTAATCGGTTGAATGTCGTATTCGAGGTTGTATGGCTTGCTTTGTTCAATCAGGTCGATCAGTGCCTGATGAACCCTTTCCCGCTCCGGGATACAGTTTTCGACTTTATCTGTGGTGAAATTTGCGATTTTTGGGTCAAATCCATAGATGCGCCTGGCCTGGTCAGAGGCCCAGAATTCTTCAGTTGCAAGGTCATATTCCCAATTTCCCACTTGTCCCATGCGCTGAGCGCTTTTGTATCTTTGCTCGCTTTCTCTAAGCCTATGCTCGGTATTTTTTCGTTCAGAAATGTCTCGGGCAACGCCAAGCACACCAATGAGATCGCCATCAACGTCGTACATCGGTGACTTGATGGTTTCAAACAGCCCTTTATACCCGTCGTCGGCAAAAGTGAGCCACTCTTCGTTTATACACGGCCTTCCTGCTGACATTGTTCTGCGGTCATGCTTTCGAAAAAAATCTGCAAGATCCTTGTCTATGAAATCATAATCTGTTTTTCCTACGATTACAGATTCTTTTGCACCAAAAAAACGTTCAAATATCGGATTGCAGCTCAGATAGAAACCGTTTAGGTCTTTCAGCCAGACCAAATCCGGAATGGAATCCACCAGTGTTCGGAGTTGCATTTCAGACTTGAGTAACGCCCTCTCCGCCGTTTTGCGTTCGGTGATGTCGCGAATTACTCCGACGAGAAAATGGTTTCCGTTCGGATCGATATAACGGGTCTTGCGCGTGACGATCGTGCGGACTTCTCCAGAGGACAAGTTGCTCAGCGATTCTTCGTTCACATTCTCCTTGCCGGTATCCAAAACATTTGCATCCATCTCCCTGACGACAGCGGTCTCTTCCTCGGAAAACATATCGTCGCCATCTTCACCGATGAGGGCCTCTCTTGGACGGCTGACGATCGCGCACAACGCTTCATTGACAAGCACAAAGCGCCGTTTGTCATCCTTGACAAAAACCGGGTCCGCAATCGCGTTGATGACATTCTCAAGAAAGTCTCTCGCCGACTCCTTCACCTCAACCACCGCTGCGGTGCGCTCTTCCACCAGGCGCTCCAGGGAATTTCTCTCCTCCCGCAGGGTATCTTCCGCTTTTTTGATCCGGAGGGCGACCTTGACCTGTGAAACAAGTTCATACGGGTCAATCGGCTTGGCCAAAAAAGTGTCGGCGCCGATCTCCAGACCTTTTATCCGGCTCTGGGGGTCTGTTTTTATGGCCGTAATCATAATCACCGGGATGTGCTTTGTGCTTTCATCGGATTTCAGTCGCCGGCAGGTTTCAAAGCCATCCATGCCCGGCATTTTCACATCCAGCAAAATAGCGTCGGGGAATTCGGATACGGTCTTCTCTATTCCTTCCATCCCGGATTGAGCGGTGATCACGACACAGTCGGGTATCAAATTTTTCAGCAAAGCGGACAGGGCTACCAAATTGTCCAGTTTATCGTCAATTGCCAGTATTTTCTGCATAAGCGTCTCCCGTTATTTTTTTATTTTTTCAGCCATTCACCGATCTTTTTAAGGGAACCTGCTGGATCGATCGGCTTGGCGATATAATCATCGCATCCTGCTGCAAGAATCTTTTCCCGGTCGCCTTTCATCACCTGGGCCGTCATGGCAATCACCGGAATATTACTCAATTCAATGTTACCTTTTAGATTCCGAACCACCGTGAAACCGTCCATCTTCGGCAGGGCCATGTCGAGAAGGATCAGGTCAGGCCTTAATTCCCCCGCCATCCGCAATCCTTCTTCGCCGTCCGTCGCTTCCAGAATACGATAGTGGTTCTGTAAAACAGCCTTGATGGTGGCCATGTTATCTGGGTTGTCCTCCACCAATAAAATGGTGGCGGGTTCCCCACCGGGTTTTCGAATTTGCGCCTGTTCGGATTGGGAAGAGACTGGTTTCGGGTTCTGGGTTCCCGATTTTAAGTTACCAGTTTTATATTTTACCTGTGCTTTTCCCGCAACCATCGACCTGACCCTGGAGAGCAGGCTATCCCGGTCAATATCGCCTTTCTGAACAAGCTGCTGGATATGGTTGGCGCTGAGTTTCTTGAAATCCTCCGGCGTCAGATCCTTGGCCGTGAGGATCAGAACCGGTATGCTTACCGTCGCCTTGGTGCCCCGGATCTTTTCCAGCACCGCAAAACCGTCGATCTCCGGCATCATCAAATCCAGAATAATGCCATCCGGGATAGTATGGGAAACATAATCAAAAGCCTCCTGTCCGCCCCTGGCCACGTCGGCAACATAACCGACGGATTCGAGAACCGCCTTGACCTGGATGATCACGGCCTCATTGTCGTCGACGATCAGAATCCGGGGTGAAACCTCCGGTTGTTTAACCCTGAGGTGTTCCGGAAAATTTTCAAGATCAACCAGAATCCTTTTGAGGTCTGCCAGCAGGGTTGCTGATTTCGCATCGGTTTTTTCCAGCACGGAAAAGACGTTTCCGGTCAGTTTGTTGCGGTCTTCCTGGGTAAGGTCTTTTGCCGTGACAACAATAACCGGCAGGTCCCTGGTCACGGGGTTGCTGCGGATTTTCTCCAAAACGGCAAAACCGTCAGGTTCCGGCATCATTAAATCCAGGACCAAAACGTCGGGCACCTGTTTTTTGAGCAGTTCAAGACAGGCAGCGCCACCTTCGGCCACAATCGGCTTCAGTCCTTCCGTTTCAATGATCCGTCTGATTTCCTGCCGGTCAAGATCATTGTCATCCACAATCATGATCGAGCGGGTTTCCGGTTTGCCAATCTTCTGTATTTCTGAGATGAGCTGTTTCTTTACCACCGGTTTGGTGACATATCCGACGGCGCCAAGGGCGAATCCGGTTCCCCTATCTTCCGAGATGGAGACGATAATTACCGGGATGTCTTTGGTCAAAGGGTTATTCTTCAGGCCCTGCAGCACCTCCCAGCCGTCCATATCAGGCATGATGATATCGAGGGTGACGGCAAAAGGCAGTTCCCGGGCCGCGAGTTTCAGCGCTTCTGATCCTGATGTGGCCGTAACGGTGTTATACCCTTCCTGGAGCAGGTAACGGGAAATCATCGCAGCCATCTCCGGTTCATCGTCTACGACCAGAATGGTCTTGCGAACCGCTTTCACGCCTGACGGTCCTCTGGCGACGATTGGTGCATAGACCGGTGCCGTACCCTGCCAGGCGATGGGTAAGGTCAATGTGAATGTGGACCCTCTATCCGGGACGCTTGTCACCGCGATATCCCCGCCCAACATTCTGGCGGCCTTGCGGGCGATGGCCAGGCCGAGTCCCGTGCCTTCATGTCTTCTCGAAGAAGAACCGTCCACCTGCCGGAACTCGTCAAAAATATACGGAAGGTCGTTTTCCGCGATCCCGATGCCGGTATCGACAATCCGGACGGCAATCTTTTCCTTGGCGCTCTGCACCGCAACGGTCACACTACCCGCGTTGGTAAATTTGACGGCATTACCGATCAGGTTTTGCAGGATCTGTGACACTCTGACTTCATCACTTTCAAGCAGCGGGAGATCCCCGGGGACCTCCTGATGGATCTCGATTTGCCTTTCTGCGGCAATAGGCGTGATGCTCTCAACAATATTTTCCAGCGTCATACCAAGCGAGAAAGGTTTCGGATTGACATCCATCCTCCCGGCCTCGATCTTGGAAAGATCCAGGATGTCGTTGATCAGGGCGAGCAGGTTTTTGCCGTTACGCTCGATGATTTCCAGATAGTTGACCTCTTCAAGGCTGAGCTTCGCCTTTGCCTGCATCATGAGCACGCGGGAAAGGGCCATGACGGAGTTGAGCGGTGTCCTCAGCTCGTGGCTCATGTTCGAGAGAAACTGGCTTTTCATTCGGCTGGCATCTTCCACCGCAAGCCTCTGCTGCTCGAGTTCCACATTCTGTCCTTGCAATTCTTCTGATGTTTGCTGGAGTTCTTGAGATTGGGCTTGTAATTCTTTTGCCTGAGCTTCCAACTCTTCATTGGCTTTCTGGGTCGATTCCAGAAGAATTTCAATTTGCCTCCCTTGCAATGCCGTGTAAAGGCTTGTCGATATGATGGGGGCCGCCATGTTCAGAAATTCAATTTTAAGCGGGGTTATCTCCTCAAATGTAGCCACTTCCAATATTCCGTACAAGCCTTCCTGGTATAACAGCGGCAGGGCATATATATTCCTGGGGGGTTCGTTGACAGTGCCGGTTTTTCCCAAAGCGTCTTCTCTGGTGATGCCTTTGAGCAGAATCGGTTGTTTTTCAACGGCAACCTGCCCCACGATCCCCTCGTTGAGCCCAAATTCATTGGAAAAGTGTTTTCCCTCAACAAATGCATACGATGCTTTCAGTTCACACAGGGAACGCTTTTCATCATAAACGTAGAGGGCACCGGCACACGCATCCACATATCGTGATATAAAATTGGTACTTTTTGTGACCAGGTCTTCGTAGGTGAGATCACCGGACGCCTCTTCATTCAAAGAAGCCTGCCCGTCTTTAAGCCAGAACTGGCCTTTCAATCTGTCTACCAGCATGTTGAAATGTTGCGCCATGTCCGATATTTCGTTTTTTCCAGCAAGTTCCGATTTGATAAGCGTGCCGGTTTTAGTAACCTCGGACATGGTATTTTTAAGTGCGGACACGCTGGAGAGAATGCTTTTTGTTACCAAGTAGACAATCAACAAAGACAGTAAGATGGCGGCGACGATAAATATAATCGTATGCCTCCGGACCCGCTGTTGTATGGACCCTGCCTCTTCCATGAAACCATCCGCTTTGTTTGTGGCATAAGAAGTAAGTTCCATCATTTGTTGTTCCAGGCGATATACGTAGTCAGCGCCTTTTGTTCTGGTAATGTGTCCGGCAGCCTCCCTGTCACCTTGTATCGTTAACTGTTCCACCTCTATCCTGATCGGTCTCCAGCCGGCAAAAAGTTTGATCACCGCATGTACAAGTTCCTTTCCTTTTTTTCGCAAAATCCGGCTTTTTACGATATCCAAATTTTGGTAAACAAGCTTTTCTTCCGACTGGACAGCTTGAATAGCCTGGTGTATATCCATTTCCTTATTTGACATGGATAGATCCTTCATGCTCCTGTGCATCCTGACAACACCGAGCTTTGCATTTAACGCCGCATTTGAGACCTGCAGCGGGTGTTCATACAAGGTGGAAGTTAATTCTCCCAGGTCATTCATTTTGATGATTGAAAACATCGAAAAAACAATGAAAAAGATTAGCACAAACGCAAAAGAGAGAACTATTCTGCCTTTGATAGTAATGTTGTTCAGAAGATCCATGGGGTAAAGTCCTTTTTCTGACGATTTTGGAACATGTCCGGTTAGTCAGTCCGGTTAGTTAGTCCGGTCAGACAGTTATCTTTTCTGATAAATGTGACAACATTCATTCACCTTTCTAAAACGTCCCTGATAATTTATTGTCGGGATCTCTGCTTCACCCAGTACCAGATAGCCGTTTTTAGCCATTGAGTGATGTAGCTTATCAAATATTTGATCCTGATGTTCTTTATCAAAATAGATTAAAACGTTCCGGCAGAACACCATGTCAAAGCTGCCAAAAACACTTTCAGGGGGGGCATAGCTTTTCTTGTCAAGGATATCATAAACCGAAAAGGATACCAGGTTCCGGATAGTCGGCATTAATTGAAACGTTTCTCCTTCGGAAGTGAAATACTTTTTCAACAGCCTGTATTTAACACTCTTGATGCTTTCAAACGGATAGGCTGCCTTTTTTGCTCTTTTTAATATCTTGCTGTCAATATCTGTTGCAAAGATACTCATATTGGTTTTCATGGCTTCATTTTCAAATAATTCATGGATCAGAATCGCGATGGAATAGGGTTCTTCACCCATTGCGCAACCGGCTGACCAAACCCGTATAGAATTATCATTAGCCTTTTTTTTTTCATAAACAATCGCCGGAAGGACTCTGCCGGCAATGTATTCAAACGTCAGCGTATCCCTGAAAAACCGACTCACATTGATGGTCAAGGCATCAAGCAGATTATCTATTTCATCGGGATTTTCTTGCAAATAGCTGAGATAATCGCTGTAACTGTCACATTTTATGGATGACAATCGTTGCCGGAGTCGGCGTTCAACCATAGAGAGGCAGTAGCCGGAAAAATCAAAACCGTGCTTTTCATTCAAATAATTTAAGATGCACGCCAAGTCATTAGCCATTGAAGAATTACTCTTTCTTTCAGCCGTTGCTGATTACACCGATTGAGCCGGGCATTCAAAATTAATTGAGATCATAGATACGCTTGCCTTCAATGCGAGTACGCTATGAGCAATGTTAGGAACTCATACTTACTTGCATCATCAATTAACAGATAGCCGATAATTATAGGTTTTGCATTGTAATTGTATCCTTAATAAATTCAGCTTCAGGATACTTCACTTTCGGATAATTATCCTTGAGTTTCATCTTCATCATAGATATCCATATCAGGAAAATATTCTTTTGCGCATTCCTGACAAATACCATGACTGAATTCCGCTTCCGAATGATCCCGAATGTAAGAATCAATTTGATTCCAATATCCCTTGTCATCCCGAATTTTCTTGCAATACGAACAAATGGGGAGCAAACCGCTGAGCTGCTTAACATTATTTAAGGCATGCTTGAGTTCTTCGACATATCGGTTTCGTTCCTGTTCCGCCTTTTCTTTTTCTTTTATTCGATTACGTATGTAGCCCATTCCTAACAATAGCGCACAGCACCCTAAAAGCCAAAGAATTCCCATCCCTATCGCAATTTGGACAATGCGTCGTTGCGCCGATGCCGAGTATGGTTCCATTGGTACTGACAGGCTGATCCCACCTCGGATATCACCAACCTTGTAGCCCTGATGAGCGTGGCATTTGAGACAGCCCTCCTCCGCAATAAATGGTCGAATTAGGCGATAATATGGCTTGCCTTCAATCATCTCAACAGATGTAATCTCATTCTTCCCACGCTCAAAGGATTTCAGAGCCTTGGCTTCCCAAGAATCGGGAGAATTCCCAGGATTAAGAGGTTTTAAACTCGTTATATGACCTTGAAGACCGTATTGTTCTCTACCAAGCTCATGGGCTTGCCGGGTCATATAGGCGGGATTCATCAAGGTCAGTTTTTTCCCTGAAGGGGTAGAAATGTCGCGCTCTTGAACACTTAGGTATGGATTAGCTGGAGTATCTTTCGTAATCGGCACATAAACTCCTCCATGCATGGTTGCCCATCGGCGATAGACAGTATCCTTGTTAAAACTCGCAACCGCTTCATGGCGTGCCAGGGAAGAAAATTCGTTTTTGATGCTTATGAAATTAAAAAGGAATACCGACCCAACGATTACTGTCCATAATGCCACCATAAACCAAATATATCGGGTGAAACGTTGTGTCTCTCTTATGACTGGTATAGATTGATTCAAAACAACTCCAATTATTCTTGAATTAGCTTTTCTTATCATCCAGTGATTTTCTGACAGTTATTGCCAAATCTCTTTTGGAGAAAGGTTTTTGAATAAACTTTACGCCCTCATCAAGTACGCCGTGATGGGCGATCACATTGGCCGTATATCCGGACATGAACAAACATTTTAAATCTGGATAAGCGGATTGCAAACGTTCGGCTAAATCCTTCCCGTTCATTTCAGGCATGATCACGTCTGTAATAAGCAGGTGAAGTTCACCGGCATGTTTTTCGGCCAAGTTAATGGCCTCTTCCGGTGTGCCTGCGGTCAACGCGTTGTAGCCCAGTCCATCGAGAATTCAGGATCGAGAGGTCATCCTCCACCAGCAGGACCGTCTCTCCTCTGCCTTGTGGGATTTCCGCCGTGTTTCCTTCTTGGGTCTCGACAGCCTCCCCCTCATGCCGGGGCAGGTATATTTTGATGATCGTCCTTTCTCCCGGTTCACTATAGACGTTGATGAACCCTTTGTTTTGCTTGACAATGCCGTAGACAGTGGCCAAGCCTAGCCCAGTGCCCTTATCCACATCCTTTGTGGTAAAAAACGGCTCGAAAATATTGTTGAGTATTTCTTTGTCTATACCGCAGCCATTGTCACTTACGGCCAGTTGGACAAATTCGCCGGGATTAAAATCTGAGTGATCGGCGCAGTAATCCTCGTCGAAAGTTGTGTTTTCTGTTTCGATAGTGATCTTGCCCACATCTTCGATGGCATCCCGGGCGTTCACACAAAGGTTGGCTAAAATCTGGTCAATCTGGGAGGGGTCCATCTTGACCGGCCAAAGGCTCGACTTCGGCAACCATGCAAGGTCAATATCCTCGCCGATAAGACGATGAAGCATTTTGAGCATACTTTCCACATTTTCGTTCAGGTCAAGCACCTTTGGGGCGACAACCTGCTTTCGGGCAAAAGCCAGGAGTTGGCGGGTAATGTCCGTTGCTCGTGTTGCGGCTGAAAGAACTTCTTCGAGATCAGCATGCAACGCAACATTCGGACCCGCCTCATCTATGGCCAGTTCAGTAAAACCGATGATCACGGAAAGCGCATTATTGTAATCATGAGCTACCCCGCCTGCAAGACGTCCAATGGATTCCATCTTCTGTGCCTGGTGCAATTGTGCTACAATTTTTTTTTGCTCGGTAATGTCTTGAAACGTCCCTTTCATTTTGACGCATTTACCGTCCGCAAATTCAGGGCGGCCAACAACCCGCGCCCAAAGCTGGCGCCCTTTGGCAGTGTTGCATTGCAATTCGAGATCAAACTGTTCACCGGTCTCAACGGCACGACGGTAGGCTTCATCGAGAACCGTAGACGCCTGCTCCTGAGCCGAACCCCCTGCCCGTAGTCTCAACGGCACGACGGTAGGCTTCATCGAGAACCGCCCGATCCTTCGGCGGGTAGTAGTCCAAATGTTCGTCAGGCCCTGGGACAGGCCCTGATTCAATCTCTACAATCTTGTAGGTTTCTCTTGTCCAGGTGGTCTCACCTGTGACCAGATCATGCTCCCATCCGCCAATCTTGGCAATGGCCCCCATTTCGTTAAGAAGCTGTTCTCTGTTTTTTATCTCAATCTCGCCCCGCCTCCTTTCCGTGATGTCGCGTGACACAATGAGTATTCCGATAGGTTTTTGGTCCTCGTCCCGGATAAATGAAGATTTAGTCTCTACCCAGATAGTGGAACCATCTTTTTTGTATTCTTCCACTTCCAAAATGCGGGTTCTGTCAGGATCAGTCGTTCCGGCATCTTCCAATCGGAGTTCCTCTTCAAAGGCACTTGCAACAATCTCAAAGGAATCCGGCGTCATGATTTGATCTATAGTTTGTTTCATGGCCTCTTCAACCGTAAATCCCCGCAATCGCATGATCGACGGGCTGACATAGGTAAAGCGCAGGTCCATATCCATTGTTGTGACAATATCCGCCATGTTTTCAGCAATTAGACGATATTTAGCCTCATTTTTCTGCAGTGCCTTCTCAGCCTGCTTACGGTCTGTTACATCATGAACTATGGAATAAAGTTTTGTTTTCTCACCTAAAACCAAAGGGCCGGAATAAACTTCAACATCCCTCTCTTCGCCCGAGGCTAAACGATGAGAAAAGTTAAAATGTAGCCGTTTTTGGGTCTTAGCGTTTTGCCTTTCTGAGTGGATATCTTCTGGTGAGAGAACATTTATATCGCTAATGTTTAAAGCCATTAGTTCTTTCTTGGAATAACCATAATAGCTGCAAGCAGCATTATTAGCCTCGATAATTGCACCACTGTCGGGATCGATTATTAGCTTTATGGCCGTATTTGTATCAAATATTTGCCGGTACTTTGTTTCGCTTCCCCGAAGCTTTTTTTCTGAAGATACAATTCTTCTTATCGTAAAAAAACCAACCAGGATAGATGCGAGAATGCCTGAAAACAAAAATATGATCCATTTCGCATGAACCCTTGAATGCATTTTTTCAGCTTCATTCCTAAATTCAGAAGCTTTGTCTCTTGCATAGTTCGTTAGTCCAAGCATTTTTTCTTCTAACAGGGCAGCATGATTGGCTCCTTTTCCAATCGTTATGTGGGCTGCATTTTCTCTTTGATCATTGTTAACCAGTCCAATAACTTCATTTCGAATCGGTTGCCATTTATCAAATAGATTTCTGGCTTCACGTTCAAGATCTCTGCCTTTTTCACCCAATATATTCTTTTTGACAATATCGAGCTGCCGATACACCTGTTGTTCTTCCTCGTTAACTGCCTCGACGAATTGCAGAATTCTTGATGAAGAGTTGAAAAGAACTATATCCTTCATGCTGCGATGCATTTTCGCGATGGACACATTCGCTTGAAGAGATGCATTTGATACGACCAGTGGGTGATTATAGATCGTACGATTCAGATCAAAGGCACTGTGCATGTCATAGAAAATAAACGCTCCAAATAGAAGAAATATTAAAATCAATGCTCCAAAACCCAGAATCAACCTTCGTGCAAGGTTTTCCTGTGTTAGCCTACTCATCACGTGCTCCATTCAACAAATAGTTTTAGGTGAAATACTATCGCTGTTTTGAATGATTATGATAGATTCAAGTGTTCTTGCATCTTTTTAAAGTATTTTTTACAGATTCATGTTTACGTATTTTTTGGGAATCCTTGATAAAAATATTTCGTTAATACTCAATAATCAGATAATTATCCTTGAGTTTCATCTTCATCATAAATATCCAAATCTGGAAAATGAACTTTTGCACATTCCTGGCAAATGCCATGGCTAAATTCCGCTTCCGAATGCTCGTGGATGTAAGACTCAATTTGCTTCCAATAGCCCTTGTCATCTCTGATTTTTTTGCAGTAAGAACAAATCGGTAGAAGTCCGCTCAATGTTTTGACTTCGCCGAGTGCTTTTTGAAGATTCGAAATTAACTTGTCCCGTTGTTCCTTATTGCGTTTACGTTCAGTAATATCGCGGGACACGATGAGTATTCCGATCGGTTTTTGGCCTTCATCCCGGATAAATGATGATGTGTTCTCTACCCAGATGGTGGAACCATCCTTTTTGTATTCTTCCAATTCAAAGATGCGGATTCTGTCAGGATCAGCTGTTGCTGTTTCTTCTAATCTGAGCTCCTCTTCAAAGGCATTTGCAACAAGCTGAAAGGAATCCGGCGTCATGGTTTGATCTATGGTTTGTGCAAGGGCCTCTTTGACAGTATATCCTCGTAATCGCATGATTGACGGACTGACATAGGTAAAACGCAGATTCATGTCCATTGTTGTTATAATGTCAGCCATGTTTTCAGAGATTAGTCGATATTTCTTCTCGCTCTCAAGCATTACTGCCTCAGCCTGCTTACGCTTGGTGATGTCACGAGCAATGGTAGCAAACAACTCTTTTCCATAATCCTGAAACGCGCTTATCTTTAGCTCCACATGGATGGCCCTTCCGTCCTTGGTTTTATGACGGGATTCAGTTGTCAGAGGACCTGTTGTAATGGCAGGGGCAATCTTTTTGAGAACCGATAGCTCAGTCGGATAGTCTATATCTATATCTGCCGCCGTAAGTTTTAATATCTCTTCGCGTGTGTAGCCGAGTCTTTCATGAGCCACATGGTTGACATCAAAAAAGCGGCCTTTGGCATCATGTACATAAATGGCGTCGGAGATATTCTCGAAGAGAGTATGGAAGCGTATTTCACTCTTCCGCAGTGCCTCCTCAATATGTTTTCGCTCGGTAATATCATGAAATATCCCGTTTAGCAGGATAATCTTGCCATTTTCTATCTCCGGTTTACATTTTGTATGTGTCCATAAATGGTTGCCCTTTGCAGTGATAAACCTTATCTCCATATCAAATGGTTTACCATCCTTAAGCGCTGATTGAATTGCCTGAGATAGAGATTCTCGGTCTTCGGGATGAAAAAAATTGATTGCTTCTTCCAGGTGCGGTTGGTAATCAAGCGGAACCTCATGAATGCGATAGGTTTCTTTGGTCCAGGTTACCTTCAATGTCTCGGCATCGAGTTCCCATCCACCCACCCGTGCCAGACTTCCGGTTTCGTCCAACAAGGCCATACTTCTTTTCAGCTTCTTTTGGGCTTCCGCTTTCTCAACGATTTCTCCAATTAGGTTGGCAGAGGTTCGTAGTCGTTTTTTGGCTAAAGTCAACAAAAGATTTGGCCTCGAATCATAGGATATTGCCTTTTCGTTGAGCTGTTCAACGTCAATGCCAAAAGCCTTCGATAGTTCTTTCAGTTGGTCTGCTTCTTTTGGAGGATTCCCATATCCAATATTAATAGCGCCAACAATGCGGTCCCCCGCATAAATCGGCTCCCCATACAAATTGATTCCACCGACACACTGAATATCCGTACTCTGGCCGGATTCGATTGCTGGTTTTGCTGAGTTGTTCCAGCAGTTCTCATGGCAAAGCCAGCAGCCACAATCCAAAGCTTTTCGATTATCATCCGTCTGGCTGAGTTTACGAGAAGCAGCGTCCAAAAGCTGACACCAACCTGAAGAAAACATGCCGAATGCATAGTCCCCGTTAACTTCATAGATTGCTACAGAGGTCCCCAGTAATTCAATTGCATCTTCAGCAATTTCCTTAACCCAAGTTCGACAAAATTTACCTAAAAACTGGCAAAATCAAGAGGCTTTTTATTGTAACTATCTGAAAATATTATATGCGACATGCGAAAAAGTCAATGTAGTGACTGAAAATAAAACATCCTCTTGACATCCATATTTTCCTGTTATATTGTGGCCCCATGTTTATTCGAGAAACAGTCAAATCAAAAAAGGGCAAAAAATACATTCAACATCAACTGGTAGAATCCGTCCGTACGCCCAATGGCCCAAGACAAAGACTATTGCTGAATATGGGGCTCCTGGATCTGCCTAAGGATCAGTGGAAAGACTTGGCAAATGCCATTGAATCTGAACTTCACGGGCAAAAAAACTTATTTTCTGCAA
>Ga0307991_1000845_pt1 | contig 22177 bp, 18 predicted proteins | sample EllFjometagen131_FD_203146 | JGI IMG/M metagenome (GOLD analysis project Ga0307991, IMG submission 203146) | Marine microbial communities from Ellis Fjord, Antarctic Ocean - #131 | ecosystem: Environmental > Aquatic > Marine > Unclassified | place: Southern Ocean | collected 2014-10-08 | reverse complement strand
GAGCAGGCTATTACGCCAATTTCGAGTCTGAAACCTCATACGAAGAAATCGTAAGTAAAACAGACAGCAGTATTTTTAAGTATAGCTTGAATACACAATTTGCCAGCGATCTGCTTATCTCAAATGACCAGATGGAAGCGGAGTTTGAAGGTGAATTGTGGTTGTTGGATTATGGTGATGGTATCATGCGCTTCTCCGGAACCCTCACCGTTCTTGACGGTGGCAAATTCTATTATCTCGGCAATGAACTCGATCTGGTTTCTGGAGAAATAATATTCAATTCAGTAGATTTTAACCCTCAGATCAACATGGAAGCTGAAATCATCATCGATTCGGAGGAGGTAACCCTTACCCTAAGTGGAGACCTCAATGAACCTGAGCTGGTAATCAATGCCGAGAATAATCAGCTCACCCAGAGCGATGTCCTGACATATCTGACCTTAAACAAAACCCTGGTTGAGGTTAGCCTTGATGAGACTGCACTTGATCCAGTCGAGAGTTACAGTAGACTCCTTGTTGAGAAGCAGATTTCAAAGTTGGGGCGCGAATATATTGGACTTGATCTGGTTGGTGTTGATTTAGATTCTGATTCTACGGCCAATGCCAGATTCCAACTTGGTCAAAGATTATCAAAGAATTTAATGATCAAGTATGAGGGTGCCATTCAACCTGCTGGCGGTGAAAGTGATTATGACTTTGGATTTGAATATCAAATCAACAAAAATGTTTCAGTAACTAGTACAATCAATCAGAATGGTACCGTGGAACTGAATGGGAGGCTCAAATTTACCTATTAAAGTCTCTCTCATTCCGAATCCTAGCGATGCTATCCATTTTTGTATTACCAACCTGCGCGCAAAATGTCCAGGAGGCTCCCGAAATTGTGGATATTCAGTTTGTCGGGAATCAAGCCCTGACCAGTAAGGATTTGCTTAGGCAAATTCACCTCAAGGAAAAACGATTGGTTAGCAAGGGAAGTTTTTACAATCAACATCATCTTGCCCGTGAAATTGAAAAGCTAGAAGACTACTATACTCTTAACGGATTTCTGGATGCACAGATTACTGACTCTCTAACTGTTGCGGGGGAGAACAAGCTCATCATTGTTTTAAGAGTGAATGAGGGGCAAGAATATTACCTCAGAGACGTGACCCTGTCAGGGAATACGGTTTTCAGTGAACAGGATTATCTTGATATTATTGAGTTCCAGGCTGGATCAAGTTTCAATACATTCAAGATTCGTGAGAATCTAATAGAAATGCTCACACTCTATCAAAACAATGGCTATCCTCTGATAAATATCCAGGATAGTGTTGTTGTTGCTGACTCGGTTAGCCTTTTTATCAAGGTAAAAGAGGGTCCAAAATTGAATATCGGAACCATCAACATTCAAGAAGCAGAGCAAATCCCAAATAAAATTATTGCTAGAGAGCTTATCATTGATGAGGGTGATCTGTTCAATCTGGCAAACATAGATGAATCGAAACGACGCCTTTACGAAACGAACCTTTTTAATAGTGTAAATATCTCCTTGGGAAAAGTGAACCTTGATTCTGCATCAATTGACATTGATGTAGAGGTCATTACAGCCAAGTTTCGGGGGTTTGATATGAATATGGGCATCAAGCAGGGTCCTCCTGAGGAGTTCCCAACAGCGGATCCAATTTTAAGTATCGGACTTTCTGGAAGCTGGTATCACAATAATCTATTTGATCAGAGTAGGAGAATGCGAATAGAGACTAAAGTCAGTTCTGTATATCCTTCAATATTTGTCCCACAACAATTCAAACTAGACTTTTTTTATGTGGAACCATGGTTGTCTAAATTGCGTGTCCCACTGACAATAAATCCATTCTATTGGTATGTCGATAATCCACGAACGGAGTTTATCAATCTAGCATACGGCCTTCGGGCAATCCTGTCATATCGCTGGTTCAGAAAAATCAAAGTCAAGTCTTTAGCTGAGTGGAGCCGGTCAAATAGTAGTGTTGATACGACTGGTACAGAAGATCTCTATCAGGAAGCTCGGAAAATTGGTATAAAGTTTACCTGGGACAAGCGCGACAATTTTTTCTATCCCCACCATGGTTTTAAGGTTGTAATTGAGCCTGAAATGGTAGGATACTTCTTGGGAGGCGAAAATAATTATCTCCAACTGCAATCTTCGTTTAGTTCATACTGGAATCTTTTTGGTGATGTTGTTTTTGCCCAAAATATCAGTGCGGCGGTAGCATTTCAAAAGGATCCAGAAATCGACATTCCCTATGAAAAAAGATTTTTCCTTGGCGGAAATTCGAGTATTCGCGGATTTGAACAACGGATGCTTGGTCCCCTAGTGGCAGATGGCGATGAAAGAGTACCGCTGGGAGGAAATTTGAGAGTCTTTACAAATTTCGAATTGCGTTTTCCTCTCTATGACATTTTAGGAGGCAGTCTATTTCTTGATGTTGGCAATCTCTGGTCAACCATTGAGGAAGCATCAATTTCCGATCTTGAAATGGCTGTAGGAGCAGGAATAACTATCGATACTCCCATCGGTCCAGCACGAATAGATTACGGTATTCCATTGGGAGCTGAACATGCTAATAAAAAGGGCCAGGCACACATTGCAATAGCATACGCCTTTTAAAAAAATTATAATGCAGGGAACATGATTTCCCGCAGTACGTAAAAAGTGCGTTGCTTGAGGGAATCGGTTTAAACGAAGAAGAAATTAAGCCTTTCAAAGGAAGCAGAAACAAGAGGAAATGAAACAATGAAAAAGTTAGTTGTTCTGGGAATTATCATCTTAAGCATGCTGGTCATCTCGTGTGGAAAATCATATGATGAATATCTTGCACAAGGTAGTGAACTGCAAAGTTCTAAAGATTATACAGCATCTCTGGAATCCTTTGAAAATGCTATTGAAAAAGCTGAAACAGCTGATCAACGCATTGCAGCCAATATTCAAGCTGGAAATCTCGCCGCAAAACATCTAAAAGATCTTGAAAAAGCGGATCAATTCTATATGGCAACACTGGCAGATGTTACTGATTACTCTGCTGGAGATTTACGCGATCTCGCTAAACAGGCACTGGCAGTACAGGCCAACAAATCTGCAGTGAAAATGTATATGCTCTGGTTTGACAAATTTTCAGATGACCCGGAAGCCATCGTCGTTAAATACGAATTTGCAGAAGTATATCACAAAAATGTTCTGGATCTAAAAAAGGCAATTGGTGTCTATGGTGAAATTGTTGATGAATATCCTGATTCTGAACAAGCACCCAAAGCCCTATTCTCAATTGGATATATTTATGCCAATGAACTGGGAGAAAATGACGCTGCCACAAAATATTACTCAAAATTTATTGAAGCCTACCCGGATCACGAAATGGCTCCCTCCGTTGAGTTTGAGTTGAAATATCTCGGTAAATCTCTGGAAGAAATACCAGAGTTACAGCATTTACTCAACAAGACATCTTAATTCACAGGATTTTCAAATATGACATTTGATCTTACACAGCTTAATGAAAAGATTAAGGATAAAAGCCTTTTCCTGAAAACGTTAGAGGCGGAAGCTGCCAAAGTGGTTGTGGGGCAGCATGGGATGATTCGACGTATCCTTATTGGATTACTCTCCAATGGTCACATTCTCCTAGAGGGTGTTCCAGGTCTGGCAAAGACACTGACCATTAAAACCCTGGCTCAACTCATTGATACCAGTTTTAATCGTATCCAATTTACACCGGACCTCTTGCCGGCAGATTTACTGGGTACCTTGATTTACAACCAGAAGAATGGTGAATTTGTTGTAAAAAAGGGACCCCTCTTTGGAAATATCATTTTAGCTGATGAAATCAACCGTTCTCCAGCAAAAGTTCAAGCAGCCCTGCTTGAATCCATGCAGGAAAAACAGATCACCATTGGCGATTCCACATATAAACTCGAAGAACCTTTTCTGGTGCTTGCTACACAGAATCCCATCGAGCAGGAAGGGACCTATCCATTACCTGAAGCCCAGGTTGATCGTTTCATGTTGAAACTCAAAGTAGATTATCCTAGCGATGAAGAAGAATTTGAAATCATCAAACGCATGGCTCATCCTGTACCCAAATTTGACATTAAACCAGTCATCAAAAAAGCAGACATCCTGGAAGCCCGTGATGTGGTGGATGAAATCTATATTGATGATAAGATATTCAAGTATATCGTTTCCCTCGTTATGGCCACACGTGATCCTGCCAAGGCCGGACTCAATGATCTGGAACCTTTGATTGAGTATGGTGCTTCCCCGCGTGCTTCCATAAACCTGGCCCTGGCTGCCAAGGCAAATGCTTTTATCAATCAGCGTGGCTATGTCACACCAGATGATATCAGAGCCATAGGCATGGATGTTCTAAGGCATAGAGTTCTGGTAACCTATGAAGCAGAAGCAGAAGAAGTCAGTAGTGAGGATATCGTACAGCGGATATTTGAAGTAACTGAAGTTCCGTGATCCAATCACAGCTCCCAGTATTCATAATGATCCATGTATAAATTAATTCGCAAGGAATAATAGCTTTTGTTAAATCGCGAATTACTAAAAAAAGTAAAGAAAATAGAATTAAGTACCCGACATCTCGTTAATGAAGTGTTTGGTGGTGAATATCACTCCGTTTTTAAAGGTCGGGGTATGGAATTCGCAGAGGTGAGGGAATATACACCTGGCGACGATATCCGTACCATCGACTGGAATGTCTCGGCCAGAACCGGAGCTCCTTACGTCAAACTTTTCGAAGAAGAGCGTGAACTGACGGTGATGATATTGGTCGATGCATCCGCTTCAGGAGCCTTTGGAACCCGTATTCAAATGAAAAGGACCCTGGCTGCAGAATTATCAGCCGTCCTGGCATTTTCTGCTGTAAAAAATAATGATAAAGTTGGATTAATCATTTTTACAGATCATGTCGAGAAATACATCCCTCCTCGGAAGGGTCGTTCACATGTTTTGCGGGTAATTCGTGAAGTCCTGAATCATGAACCTGTGCATCAGGGCACCAGTATTAACACTGCACTCGAATTCATGAGCCGCGTCATAAGAAAACGCTCCGTTACATTCATGATTTCGGATTTTCTTGATAAAGATTATGAAAAGAGCCTCAAACAGGCCAGTCGCAAGCATGATATGCTGTCATTTCATCTTCAGGATCCCTGGGAAATTGAATTGCCTAATCTTGGACTCATTCAGATACACGATGGTGAAACAGGGGAGACTTCTCTAATCAATACAGGCAAGGCCTCTCTGCGTAAAACTTACGAAGCCAAGTCCAGAGAGCGCTTTGATAAATTACAGGCATTCTTTAAATCCAGTGGTCTTGACTATTTGCCGATTCGGACTGATGTCCCCTATGTCGATCCCTTGATTAGCTTTTTCAGAAAGAGGGCATCCAGAAGGCGATGAGGATGCGGGCAATCATATTTGCAGTGTGTTTGAGCAGGTTATTTGCACTGGAAGCTCAATTTCAAGGCGATAGTCTCAAAGGCTCTCTCGGGGATGTTATCTCTTTTGGTTGGGATATTTCCCATGCAGAAGGTGCCGCTTTAACCTTTCGTGAAATAGATCTCGAGGGGACTGGTATTGAGGTTCTGGATAGGGAAGTCACACAAATCGAAGGTGGATCCAATTTACGTTTCACAACAGCCATCTATGATTCGGTAGGCATATATTCATTTCCGTCCTCTGTTGTTTATGTAGAGGATACAAATGGCCTTGATAGTGTATTTCTCGGTGGACCAGATCTCGAAATTACATCTGTCTTATCACCCAGTGATACAACATTCAGGGACATAAAGGGTATTCATAATATTCGAACCCCCATCAATCTTCTTTATGTTGTGATTATTATGCTTGTCCTGGCTATGGCCTACCTGATTTACTTCTTGATCAAGCGCAGGAGCAAATCAAAGAAAACGACCCAACTTCAAAAAATTATTGTACCTCCTGAAGAGGCGCATGTCATTGCACTACGGGCTTTCGACTCATTAAAGAGAACAAAGTATATACGTTTTGAACAATTTAAAGAATTCTACTCAGAGCTGACCCGTATACTGAAACAATATTATGAGAATCGGTATCTTGTGGATGCATTAGAGCAAACCACTTCAGAATTTCTTGTTACCATGGATTCTATGAGTGAATTTGATTCAGATATGATTAAAGACTCTCAGGGATTATTGGAAAAAGCAGACTTTATAAAATTTGCCAAGGCGAAAAGTGACGAAATTGAATCGGGGAAAGCTTTAACGCTGGCAATTGATCTAGTAAATCGTACAAAGATTCAATCTAATCAAGGAGATAACACGTGATAGATGTACAAAATGTTACCAAGTCATATGGAGCATTTGAAGCAGTAGATGACGTATCCTTCACTGTGGAGCAAGGGGAAATCCTTGGCTTTCTTGGTCCCAATGGAGCTGGAAAAACCACAATGATGAAGATGATCACCTGCTATATGCCTCCAACCGGTGGAAAAATTACTGTTGATGGTCTGGATGTCGTTAATGACTCCATGGGTGTCAGGAAGAAAATTGGCTATTTGCCTGAATCAACACCACTCTATGAGGAAATGGGTGTTCGAGACTATCTAAATTTTATAGCTGATGTAAGAAAAGTGAATGGTGCTGATAGAACGCGGGCAATGGATCGCGTTATCTCTGTCACCGGTCTTTCCAAGGTCATCCATAAAGATATTAATGAACTGTCCAAAGGGTATCGTCAGCGCCTTGGATTTGCACAGGCAATTATTCATGATCCTGAAATTCTGGTTCTTGATGAACCCACCACAGGTTTGGATCCCAATCAGATTATTGAGATTCGCAACCTGATCCGGGAACTGGGAGAGAGCAAGACAGTTATTTTCTCCACACACATCATGCAGGAAGTCCAGGCAACCAGTGATCGTGTCCTCATCATTGATCAGGGGAAAATCGCCGCTCAAGGCACTGCTGAGGAGCTTAAAGCCAGCATTGCGGGACAAATGCATCTTAACCTGGTTCTTCGCCATGCTGATAAATCAAAATTCATCGAAGTTGTGAATGGTATCGAACAGATCCATATGGAAGATATCAAACTGCAGAAGAATGGTGATATCGAAGCTGCACTGAAAGTCGATGCAGGAGCCGACCTCAGGGAACAGCTCTTCGATCTTGCTGTGAGCAATCAATGGAAAATACTAGAATCCTCTCCATCTTCATTCACACTTGAAGATGTGTTTAGAAAATTGACTAACTAAGGGGTCTATTCATGTCCGAAATTTTAGCCATCTATAGAAAAGAGATGAAGACATATTTCAATTCGCCCATTGCCTTCATCGTTATATCCTCATTCCTCGTCATCACCAACTGGCTCTTTTTTGATTATGGAGACTATCCATTCTTTGCCATTAATATTGCTGATATCCGTGGAATATTCGACTATGGAGCCATCGTTTTACTTTTTATTGCTCCAGCTGTATCCATGCGTTTGATTTCTGAGGAAAAACATCAGGATACATTGGAATTATTGGTAACCATGCCCATCACAGATATGCAGATTATCATTGGAAAATATCTATCTACACTGGTGATATTTGCCATCATCCTGGGTGGAACCCTGATTGCCCCCATATCTATTTCCTTTGTCGGTGACCTGGACTCTGGAATTGTGATCAGCAGTTATATCGGCTTTTTCTTTCTTGGCGCGACTTATCTGGCCATGGGTCTGGCTGCCAGCAGCTTTACCCGCAATCAAATTATCGCCTATATCGTTGGAATTGTCATCATTGCAGTCTTTTTCCTGATGAATGGCATGGCCAATGGTTCTGGACTCATCGCCACACTTTTTGAGAATCTGAGCATTCGCTTTCATTACCAGAATTTCTTTCGTGGCGTTCTGGATACTCGAGATCTGCTCTATTTCATTTCATTAATTTCTGTATCACTGCTCATCAGCAGTACGGCTCTGGCGAGTCGGAAGAATAAGTAGGGAGGAGCAGATCATGAATAGAAATAATACCTGGTCCTTTACCCTTATTGTTATCGGAGTCATTTTTCTGGTAAACCTATTTGCACAACAGCTTTTTGTGCGTTTTGATTTAACAGAGAATGAGCGCTATTCCATTATTGATGTCACACGGGATATTCTAGCTGATATTGATGAACCCATCACAGTCAAGGTCTACTACTCTGAAAATTTCCCACGACAACTTATATCTGTGAAGCAATATGTACTGGATATGCTCAATGAGTATCGTGCCTATGCAGGTTCTTCATTGGAGTATGAATTCATCCCAATCTCTGGTGAGAATCAGGAACTAGAGCAGGAAGCCATGTCGTATGGTGTCCAACCTGTACAGGCAAATATCACAGAAAGTGACGAGATTAAGGTTCAGAGAATCTATCTGGGAATTGTCTTCCTCTATGGTGATCAAAAGGAAGTTATCCCTTTTGCTCAGCAAATTGAACAACTCGAGTATGATATGACTGGTGCTATCAAGAAATTGAGTTTGGGTAGTCTCCCAAAAATTGGATGGCTCACTGGACATGGTGAACAGTCACTTGGTGAAGAGGGCGTAGCCAGAGCTACGGGTGAGATACAAAAGAATTATGAACTGGTAGAGCTCAACCTGAGTTCCGAAGATCAGATTCCTCAAGATATCAATACCCTTATTCTTACTGGAGCATCTGCTGAATTCAATGATCAAGATTTATATAAATTAGACCAGTTTATCTTACGCGGTGGTCGCCTCGGTCTCTTCTTGAATAAGAAAATCATCGATATGCAAAACCAGTATATGCCGGTACAGGATAACCGAACGAATCTTTTCTTTTTCCTCGAGCATTTTGGTGTGAAATATGGCAATCAGATCCTCCTGGATAAAAAATCCTACCAGGTTCAAGCCATGCAGAATTTAGGGTTTATGCAAATCCCCGTTGCTATGGATTACCCCTTTGCACCTCGGATCTCAAACCTGAATGAAGACAACCCTATTGTGAATCGATTGAATGAGCTGGGCTTCTTCTTTGTGAATGAAGTATCACAGACGGGTGATACCTCCCGAGTGGTCTTTACTCCGCTCATGCATACATCAGATATGACCGGATTTGCCATGCCAGATCAGAGAACCAGATCAATCAACATCTCTGCTGGCCAGCAAGTTCCAGACTATATGTATCGTGAAGGTTCTAAGACTATTGCAGCTGTGCTGGAAGGTGAACACTCCTCATGGTTTGGAAGCACCCGGCCTGACTCCATCTCTTTTCCTGAAATGCACCTCGCTGAATCCATCACGCCAACTGTCATGGTCGCACTGGGTAATGCTACCTTTACATCACAGCAATTTATGGTTCCTGCGAGTCTCACATTTCTGCTAAATACTGTGGATTGGCTCCACGACCGAAATGGCTTGATTTCAATTCGCTCAAAGAATGTTCAACCCTCCCAATTGGATGAGATGACCAGTGGAAAGAGACAAGCCTTGAAGTGGATAAACATTCTGCTTGCTCCCTTCCTGATTGTATTGTTTGGTGTGATCCGTTGGTATCTCCGTAACAAATCGAAAAATCTTGCAGGAGCTTGATCATGAAAAATAATCAAACCCTCTATGCAGCTGGTATTCTTGGCATACTGGCTATCCTCTATTACCTCACGCAGACAGGTGCTGTAGATACAAAAAGCATCGACACCGATAAGTTTGCATTTGACAGGAATGACATCTATGAAATCGAGTTAACGAATTCAGGCACCACGCTGGCATTTTCTCAAAATGAGGGTGGCTGGCTATTGGAGAATTATCCCGTTGATACGGTTCGCATGAATCAATTCCTCAATCTTTTTTCTGAATTGAAAATTGATCGACTGATTACACAGAACGCTGAGAAGCATGTCAAATATGAAGTGACGGATGAGAGCAGTCAAGTCCTTGCCAAATCTGAATCAGGAAAAGATTTATTACATGTAATTATTGGTAAGCAAGGAGCTAATTATCAGGAAACCTTTGTTCGAGAATATTCTGATGATGCAGTATTTGCTGTGAAGTCCAGTTTGGGTCAGTATAAGACGAAGACCCAGGCTGATTTCTGGGACAAAAGTATGACCCAGATTGATGTCAATCAAATCAACTACGTCGAATTGATTGGCGAAATGAATTATATCCTCCATAGGAACGGTCCTGTCTGGACGTTTGATGGGAAACAGGTTGATTTCGAAAAAGTTACCAGTATGCTAAGTCCTTTAAGTAATCTTAAGGGCAGCAATTTTGCTTCAGAGATAACTGCTGATAATGCCTTTTATCAAGGCATCTCATTGGGGTTTGAAGATGGGAGTAACCTGGAATTGACTTTTCACCTAAAGGAAGCGACTGGTGCTCTTCTTTTGGTCAAGGTGAGCGGAAACGATAAAATATTTGAGTATTCCAAGTCAGGTCTCAATCGCTATAAGAAGACATTATCTGATCTAATAGCAGACCCACCTCCAGAAACCTAAAATATCATAATTAGTCGATTAAAGGGATAGCTGGTCTATCCCTTTTTTGTTGCCAGCAAACAAAATGTTCGCTCATTAGGTTTCTCTATTCAATAAAAAATAATTGCACAATCAAGTCACAATGTGTATGTTGTCATACACATTATTTAGATGCATTTTGAAATCTTAACGCACGAGGATATCGTTGTGAAACAATACTTTAAGACCAATATTATTTTATTGTCCATTTTTACAGGCTTAATTTTGCCTTCAGTTCATGCACAAGATGTATTTGTGACTTCGTTTGAGTCAAACACGCTTGGCAGTATCCATAATCAAGGTAACTGGTCTATCGAAGACGGAACTGCAAATGTAACTGATGTTGCAGCTTCGGTGCATAGTGGTGCCATGGGTCTTTCATTTCTCGTTGACAATGCATCACTCGTCGTCAATAATGAGACTTTTTCTGGCAGTGTACAGGGTGTTTCAGGAATTGTTTACATCGATATGTTCGTGAAAATAAACGCCATGGCCAATAAGGATTTTGCAATAAGTGGCTACGATCTTTTTGGCGGGGGTAGTCAAAAACGTACCTTTGTTCTGGAATTCCAAACTCCAGAAGGAAATGGGGGAACTCTTCAAATCTATAATGGTGGATCAAAGCTCTACATTGGCAATTATAATTTTGGTGAATGGAACCGAATTAGTGTTAGAGTGGATTACATAAATTCAGCATATCAAGCCATTTTCAATGGTGGAGAGGCAGTGTCAGCATCCTTCCGGGAAACCTATACTCCAACGGCCTCAGGGACAAGACCTGCAGGAATCAAAGAATACCATGCCATGCGTTTTAATCTTGGCTATGACAGTGCAACCGGTAGCATAGATGCTGCAATAGATGATATATATGTCAGCACCACTCCCATAGCGGATGTTACTTTTCCAACTCTGGTGATCAGTCATTCTCTAGAATATGAACAACCCAATATTGGATCAATTAGTGTGAACCCAGACCTCGATGACTATCCTGATAGTACAGAGGTCACGGCAATCTTATCAATACCCACTGGATATCTGAATGAAGGATGGACAGGTGATCTATCAGGTACAGAGCTTGTTAAAACATTTTTAATTACCAGCGATATGGAGTTCAGTGCTCAGGTGGCTGTCGACATCAATAATCCACCGGCTCTATATACAGTTACTGTTACTCAACCAACCTATGCTACAATTACACTAACGCCTCCAGGTGGGCTCTATTATGACTACACTAATGTTACTGCCACACTGGATGTACCAGTGAGCTTTGTGAATCAGGGATGGACTGGAGATCTATCTGGTACTGATCTAGAGCAAACATTTGTTGTACATAATGACATGACAATTGGGGCCGTGGTGATCTATGATGATACACCACCCACTATCCATGAGGTATCCAGCGCTTCCGAATTTGAGGATATCTGTGAAAGTGATGATCTCAGACCTGGAGATATCATCGAACTTGCTGATGGTCAATATGATACAGGTGGAATTTCCATACAGGACATTGGCGGAACTTCCAGTCAACCCATCATAATTCGCGCCGCAAATCAGGGACAGGCTATTTTAGCAGGTGAATCTTACTTCAATTTGAGAAGGGCTGAACACATGCAGATCGAGGGCTTCTATTTTACCTCCGATCAATATACGGTGGTTAAACTTGAAGCCTGTAACAACATAAGAATTACTCGCAATACTTTCCAGATTACTGAGTCTGAAGGTGAAAATGGGAAATGGGTATACATCGGTGGAGTCTGGGATGATGCCACGCTCTTGAGCCACCACAATCGGATTGATCAGAATACTTTCAGGGACAAACACCAATTAGGAAATTTTATTACTATCGATGGTGGTGATAATGTTTCTCAGCATGACCGCATCGATCATAACTACTTCTATAATATTGGTCCACGTCACGATAACGAGATGGAAGCCATTCGAGTAGGATGGAGTCAGCTTTCACTTACAGATGGATTCACAGTTATCGAATACAATTTATTTGAAGATTGTGATGGTGACCCAGAGATTATCTCTATTAAGAGCTGCAAGGATACCGTCAGATACAATACCATCAAAAGTTCACAGGGTACGGTATCACTTCGCCATGGTGATGGTTCGGTCGTTCACGATAATTTCTTCCTGGGCGAAGGGAAGGAAGGCACAGGCGGTGTGCGTATCTATGCACGTAATCACAAGATTTATAATAATTATTTTGAAGGTCTCACAGGTTCCCGCTGGAATGCGGCCATCACCCTTACCAATGGCGATACGGATACGGGATCGCTGAGTGCACATTGGCGCATAGATAACGTAGCGATTTGTCACAACACATTGGTCAATAATTACTCTAACATTGAAATTGGATATGGTTATGCTGACAATTCCTGGTCACGTGAACCCAGAAATGTGACCATGGCCAATAACCTTGTTGTTGGAAGTCAAAAGGATCTAATAGAGATCATCAACGAACCCACCAACTTTACCTGGAGTGGGAATATTATGTATCAACAGGGTGCCTTTGGCATTGGCATGGAGGCTGCTGTCAACGAAATTAATGTTGTGGATCCCTTGCTCAGTAATGCGAATACTGATAGCCTCTGGTTGCTTAGTGATACCAGTCCGGCAATCGACGCTGCATTGGTGAACTATCTGAGTATTTCGGAAGACGTACAGGGGCAAGCAAGATCGGCCGCAAATGATGTTGGAGCAGATGAATATTCTAGCACACCACCCGCCCGTCGACCTCTGACAATTGATGATGTTGGACCTGACGCTGTTGATATTGTTTCAGTCGTTGAAGATTCAAATGTAATTCCAGCAACCTTCCAGCTTATCAGCAACTATCCGAATCCATTTAATCCATCTACTACATTGACTTATGAGCTGTCTAAAGCTTCCAAAGTCAACCTGACCGTTTTCAATTTATTGGGTCAAAAAGTTGAGGTCCTGGTCGATAAGCAGCAGGGAGCGGGAAAATATGCGATTCAATGGCATGCAGGGGATGGTCCTGCTGGAGTTTACCTCGCAGTATTGCATAATGGGAAGCGAACAAAAACTACAAAATTGGTTCTTATCAAATAACCATCACTATTAATTGCCACAAAAAAAGGGTAGTGATTAGCTACCCTTTTTTCATTTCTGTTGGAATATTTTATTCCCAGGATATTCCCAGCAAAGCGGCCAAATCTTCGGCTATAAAATTGGGAAACATCCCGTTTGCAGTTGGGTCTGTCCAACCAGCTATCCATTCACCATAGTTACCAGCCGCCCATAAGATGTCGGGGGCTGTATATGAGGTTGTCCGTTCCAGATAATCGATTGAAATATTTCCATCTATGGTCAGGCTGGTTCCGGTGGTGATGAATCCACTCCATTGAAATGAGATTTCAGGATAATTGTAGAGTTCATCTGAATAGTCCCCAATGGTAAGTAAGAATTCAGCCCAAAGCTCCCAGATGGCCTCAGGGAGATCGTTTTGATTTGCAGTCAGTAGATTAAAAGATAAGAATCCTAAGGTCACCGTTGCGGTCGTATCGCTGTTACTCTCACTATATTGAATATCAATACTGATGGCCGTATTGCTGAGACCTGCTACAACCACTTCAGTTTCTTCAAAATTAATTTGCTCGTTCAGGGTGGCTTGACTGTAATTGTAAGCAGTCGTTGTGCCAACCGTATATGAAGGTAATAGTGTTTTCAAATCGCTGACTGGGTTGAGATAGTACTGTGAGAGATCCATTGTCGCACTGCCATCCACACTCATTTCACCTCTTTCATCAGAAAAACCATATTCGACAGTTGCGGGAGTAGTGATAAGATCCGTGAGTGAGACTAGTCCTGCCCGGACTTGTGCTAAATTCCCTCGATCAAATTGAACAAAGGAATGAATGCCTGGTGTGGTCTCCGCTTCAAGCAGACCAACGGCATCTGTTGCACGTTCAATCGCAGCCAGTGCGGATGCATGTGCTTCGGCCAACAGACTGGCTCCATTACTATTCAAGGATGAAAATGTTGAGCCTGTAGATAAACCTGCAGTGATACCTGCTGCAGTTTGGGTATCCATATCAAAATTATAAGCTGCCAAACCCTTAAATAATCCCTGTAGAGCAAGGAGAGATGACTCTATCGCATTGATGTCAGCAATGTCCAGTTGAATACTTGCACCGAGGGGGAAAAGGTAGTCTATATCATTATCTAGTGTATCCAGTGCTTCTAGACTAACGTCAATCATTGGAATGTAGCTATTTATCACTTCAGCCTGGAATGCATTGAAAGTATCGATATATTCAAAATTAATGTGCGCAGAGCTCAATGGTAATTCAAAATAGGTAGCCATCATGCCCTTCATCCTGTCAGATGTGAGTGGTAGACCAAATGCGTATCCCACAGTATTCACTGGGTCATTAGTACTCCGAAATGGCTCAAATACTTTTGCTTGTGAACCGAAAATGTCATCGAGTTGTGCGTTCTGGGACAAAATGAGTAAACTGGTAAAACCGATACCAAAATTGGCATCCTGATTCCTCCAGTCCAATTCATGGGCTTTAGCATAGAAATCATATGGTTCGCTCAAATCAAGGTCATTAAGAATAGTTTGACCTGAATCTGGGTTAGCAACAAGCAGTCCGCCAACTAAAGTAAGTAGTGATGCGTTAGCATCAGCAACGAGGGCAACAGCAGCGGTAGAATCCTCAGGGGAAACCTCCCTTTCATCGGTAATATCTTCACAATTGACAAGAAACAATAGACTTACACATATTAGAATTGCCAGTTGTAGCGTTGCTCTTTTCATTTTTAATCCCCTTCCGAGGTTAATGGTGTTTACGCCGTGAAGATAAAATATCACGCTTCAAAACTATTTGAGCTTGAACACATGTAATATGGCATGTGATCTACATCTTTTTTTATCAAATTCGTCATTGATGAGAAAGTCCTACTCAATGCATATCCCGATGTACAACTGTGGCAGCAGCTTGTTGTGTTGGAAATATGATCATATCAGCTATTTGCACGTGTGCAGGTCGAGAAGCTGCAAACAAAACGGCTTCAGCAATATCTTCGGCGACCAATGCTTCAAGTCCCAGATATACAGCCTTTGCCTTTTTTGCATCCCCCTTAAAGCGAACCAAACTGAATTCTGTATCAACGAGTCCAGGTGATATGGCCGTCACACGGAGTGGGGTGGAGACAAGATCCATTCTGAGGCTCTTCGTCAGTGCGTCAACAGCATGTTTGCTGGCGCAGTACACGCTTCCCCCTGGATAGGCTTCATGACCCGCAATAGAAGAAATATTAATCACATGTCCCCGATGCTTCGACACCATTGCAGGGACAACAGTCCTGATCATATTTAGGACACCTTTCACATTCGTGTCCAGCATGATATCCACATCAATTCCTGGTGTCTCATGGGCTTTTTCTACGCCGAGAACAAGACCTGCATTATTAACAAGAACATCAATATTTTTAAAAGACTCTGGTAAAGCTGAAATCATTTTTACAACAGCATCGCCATCACGAACATCAAGCCCTTGTACAAGAACCTTTGAGCCGTATTCTTCCTGAAGTTCTGAAGCCAGCTTGTTTAGCTTCTCTTCACGTCGTGCAGTCAGAATCAATCTGGAACCCTGCTCTGCAAATAATCGTGCACAGGCCTCTCCGATTCCTGCACTGGCACCGGTTATGAGAATTACTTTTTCTTTCAAATTACTGGTCAACGACTTACTTCCTTATTTGGACACTTAAAGAGAATCAATATCAGCAAACTGCAAAACAGGCCAGGATAGAATGGTTCGAGCCCCCAAAAGTAACTCCATTCATCTATTTTTCCAAAAAGGAACCAAAGAAATGAGAACAGAGGAGGTAATGTCAAATTCAGCAGTACGGCTTGTCGACTAAGTGGCCTCTTAAATATGCTGAAAAGTGTTGGGATCAGTAGTGCCGGTATAGAAATAGTTCCTACGGTGTACCAGAGATCAATAACAGAAGGCATCCAGATAGCCATTATGATTCCAATAGACAACACTGTCACCATGCTAAGTTTAATAAGAATATTTGTGGAATAGCCCTTGAGAGATGGATAGCTGCCTATGATATCTTTTCCAAGCGTAATTCCTGATACCAGTGTATTACTGTCCAGAGTTGACATCACTGTCGCCAGGATACCTATATAAAACAATCCTTGGAGACCGAGAGGTAATATAGTGTTTCCTAAAACCAGGAAGGCCTGTGAGGGCACAGTGTTATCGGGTAAATATGAAAATGCATATAATCCTGTAAGGGTTGTCATCAAATCAAAGATGAACCAAAATAAAACTGCCCAGAGGATACCTCGTTTGGCGATACCCTGAGTGGTGGTTGCATAAACTCTCTGATGAAACCCGGGGTCGACCATTGTCCACGAACCAATAAAGAACCAGACAAGGATGTATCCCCAACTTTGTCCACCCGTAAGAGAAGTATGTGTATCTGGGAGTGAATGCCAGAGATCAATGGGATTCATATAACTGCTTGCCAAAACAACAAGAATGACTATAAACCCAACAAACATCAGTACGAATTGTAGTTTATCAGTTTTAATAACTGACGTAAGCCCCCCATTAAGTATATAAAACAAGGAGAATACTGCTCCCATAATTATGGCAATAACCAGATTCAGACCCAGGAAGAAGTTCAAGATCAATCCCAGGGTGAGAATGTAAGGAGCTGGACTAGCCAATAATAAAACCCAGATAGAAGCGAGCCTTCCTGCATTTTTACCATAGTCAGATACCAATATTTCGGGAAGTGAATGGACTTCCAGAGAACGTGCCCGCTTTGCTACCAGAAGGGCAAATGCAATTCCAAATACATAGTAGGGGAGTCCAAAAATAACCCAATTAGAAATGCCGTAGCTGGTGCTGTATTCACTGACACCAAGGATACCGCCATACCAGGTTGATACCAGGGTCATCACAAAGGCAGGGAGGGTTAATTTTCGCCCCATAAGCATGTAATCACTTGAGGAATTAGTGCGGGTATTATATACACCAACTAATAATACTGCAATAAAATAGGCTAAAATAAGTCCAATATCGACTATATGTAACTTCATAAGTATATCGCGTTACCTACTGATACACAGCAATATAGGCACACCCTGATCTAATGTTGAACGTGGGGTCATCCTTAATAGCCAGGTTGCTCTGGCTAATGAAGGTTGCAGATCGATCCTGATTTACTATTTCCCACTTGAGACCATGGGAGTTTAGATTCTTAAAGTCTCCAATCGGTAAAATACTAAGAGTAGTACCCTTCTTGACCCGCAGGTCGAAACCTCTCTGCGGTGTGACCCTTTGAATCATTTCAATCGTGGATTCATCCTCAATTTCATTCTTAATAATAACGTTGATCGAAGGTTCAAGAGTTGCACAAATATGTAGGTTATGAAGCAGGTGATCGGTACGCTGTCCGCCAGCTCCCAGGAGTGTTAGTGATTTCACTGGGTAGGCATCTTGGAGATAGTGAAGGGTTTTCTGTAGGTCTGTCTGATCTTGATCCATGAGTAGGTGAACCTCTATGGAATCGTTCTCATCATTATTTACTGAATCCATGTCACCCAGGAGAAGATCAGGCACGAGTTTATATTTTGGGAAAATATTAAAGCCACCATCGACTGCTACTACCAGATCTGCAACACTCATTTCAGTTTTAAGAAGCGTTTTGCTCGGGGGGCTACCAGCTAATACAATTAAAATATTCATGGTTATCTAATACTTAAAGTAACTATTCCCGATAAACTCACGTAAAATTGAAGTTCCCGGTACATGTCTATCTGGAATCGTGTGAAAAAGAGACATCAAAGTTATCAATCTATCCCGAATAGTATTCTTAGAGGCAACTTTCAAGAGGGGAAGTGCATATCTTTTAAGAATAGACAACTCATATATTAAAGCCGAGTTAAACATCGTATCGGCTTGCTCCTGAAAGGGGAAGATATTACTTAGTTCTCCATGACGTACTGAATTCCAGCGATTAATCGTGTCATCAGCACTATATCCTCGATAGCGATGGTCTCTGACGATTCTACGAATTAAACGGCCATCCGAGGTGGAGACGGGATGTGTATAATCAATGTTAAGCTGTGTTAATGCACTTATATACACTCGATAATAGCTTTTTGGTAACATACCATCATGAATCAGAGGATTCAGACCGTGTATACCTTCAAAGATGAGCACCTCATTTTGTTTTAAGGACATGGTGTCATCAAGGATTTCCGGTTTTCCATCTACAAAATTATAACTTCGTTTATATACGGGCTGACCGTGGACCAGTTGATTAATTTCTCTTCTAAGAGATACGAGATCCACGCAACTCACATTCTCAAAGTCCAGGGTACCATCGGCCTGAGGTGGAATTTTATCTCGATCCAAAAAATAATTATCCATGGAAAGGTATTTTGACTGAATACCATTGACTGCGAGATGTATGGCCAGACGCTTGGTGAAGGTAGTTTTTCCTGAAGAGGAGGGACCTGCAACAAAAACCACGCGAGTCCCCTTTTGATCACTTATCTCATCGGCCAAAGCGGCTATTCGTTTTTCATGCATCCCCTCTGCGACCCAGATAAGTTGTTTGAAGCCCTTTTCCATGATCTGCTTATTTAAGTCATAAATGGAGGATACCTTAAGAATGCGACCCCAGCGCTCATGCTCTTTCATCATCCCAAAGAGTTTAGGGGAATCAGAATAATTGCTCAGTTCGTTTCCATTTTCGGCTATCCGCAAAAGAAATCCACGATCATACGGTCGTAGTTGATATTGTGGCAAAGCGGCAAGGTCAAGGTTCGTAAATTCATAAGAAGCTGAGATATGATTGTCTAAGATGAGAACTGGTGGTCGTAACGTTCTGATCCGGGGAGTTAAAAGGTGTTTCCAATCCTCAGGTTTGGCAGCACGAATTTTAATGTGCTTCGCTTCTTTCTGGAGCTGTTGCATCTTACTGAAAATCAGATTCAGCTCATCGGCTGTCACTTTCTTCTGTTGCTTGAGGACACAATAATAACCATCACCAAAGGAATGGTCTATTATGAGTGTACGCTGGGTGCCATAAATTGACTTTATGGCGGCTGACATAAGGAAAACAACGGCACGAGTTTTATGCCGATAAGATTCGAATTGATTGCTCATCGCTCGCCTGTCTTCTTGATAATATGATATCCGAATTGGGTTGAAACAGGCTTGGAAGGTCTTCCTCGACCCATTTTGCTCACTGCTTCCTCAAATGGTTTAACCATTTGTCCTGTACCGAACCAACCTAGATCACCACCTTTTGATTTACTTGGGCAGGTTGAGTACTCTTTGGCAAGCTGTTCAAAGCGAGCACCCTTTTGAATACGTTTAAATATATCCTCGGCTAAACTTCTATTTTTAACCAGTATATGGCTGGCTCTCCACTCCATTACTACTCCTCATTCCTGAAATAAAATTCTGACTTCAAGATAGAGAAATCGAACAACGAATCAAGGAAACCATAAACATATCGATGATTTTTAGTGATATGAAAACATGTTTATTTCTGGCTCTGGAATTCGATCCATTCTTCATCCATTTGTCTGTCAGAAGACAATCATCAATTCCAGAAGGGTGTATCATATTCAGCAACAGGAATGACCATGTTGTTTGCTTGAAATATTGATTAATCGAGATACCATGAGATATATAGCCCTTTTACCCCTGACAATCTTTTTCATTGGATGTCAGGAAAATGAAGCTCCTAGTAATGATTCTGGATTGACCTGGCCATATCAAAACCTTTCTGGCAAGATTTTAAAATGCGAATCGCATTTCCCTATGCAACCTGGTCGTCTTCTAATGGGTTCCCTGATGGTACCCAGCCTGCAACCTACCTGTCAATTGCTGTGAATACAGGTGGAATTCTACCTTAGGGATAAATAGATAATAATTAATGTAATCCACTGCTGTTGCATTCGTTCCGACTTTGCACTATAATGTTTCTAACACCCAACAAATGAGAAAAATAGAGTGAGTTTAGATGGCATTTATTAAATATCTCGATCCAAATGAAATTCCTGAACATAATCGCGTGAATGACAATGACCACATTCTGAGAGTTCATGGTGTCCACAGCGAAATTATCCAGCATCACTATACATTATATAAAGAGCTGATGTACAGTAAGGGTCCTTTAACCCGAATTCAACGTGAAATGATTGCGGTGGCTGTATCTTCAATAAATAGGTGCCACTACTGAATTGAACACCACGGGGCAGGGCTCCGCAGACTTCTTTCATCAAAACAGATTCCTACAGAAGATCAGGATTCACTGTTAGCTGATTTAATCAAAACAGGGGATTACCAATCTTTGAACCCACAGGATAGAGCCATACTTGTGTACGCAGAGAAATTGACTAGAACACCGGCAAGGATAAGCAAGGAAGATATTGAGCGGCTTCGATCATACGGTTTTGATGATCTTGGAATACATGACATATGTGCTATCACAGCATATTTCGCCTTCGTTAATAGAATGGCAGATGGGCTAGGGGTAGAATTGGAAGTACGATTTGGTGAAGATTAAACATTCGTAATAAAAGACAATGGTAAAAAAAAGACCCCTGAATTTCAGGGGTCTTTTGTACACCGGCCAGGAGTCGAACCCGGAACCTTCTGGTCCGTAGCCAAACGCTCTATCCAATTGAGCTACCGGTGCATGTCAATACAATTTCCTGTGCATAGTCCGGTAGCGAAATTGCCTGTCCGTCGAAGCTGAACACCTACCAACAGCGGCAAATGGAGCGTAGACGGAAGCTACCGGTGCATGTCAAAATAGAGATCGAGACCTCTATAAGTCGTAGCGCGTAGGGGAGTCGAACCCCTGTTACCGGCGTGAGAGGCCAGCGTCCTAGACCACTAGACGAACGCGCCAAAATATGCGCAAATATCGAAAATACACTCACATTCGATATCAATAATTCCATTATTCTCACAATACTATGGAATCGATGAGCATTTAAAAAAGCGTTGCCGGGGGAGGATTCGAACCCCCAATGAAGGAACCAGAGACCTTAGTGATACCATTTCACCACCCGGCAAAAATCTTAAAGCGCGGCGAATATAAACAGCGGCCTAAGTCATGGCAATATTATATTCCTGTAAGAATTAGCATTGTTTTCATGAGACAGCGTGTATTGCTTAGATTCATAATCGGGCACATTATAATCACATCCTGAATTCAATCTGCTGAACGCGATATCCAAACGGAATCAGATAGTTGGTTTTTATTTTGCAAGACACTGTTGAGTGATGACTCTACACGTGCCGTGACCGAATCGAAGAACATCATGTTTCTTGAGAACCGTACCGCTAGAATTTAATGAAGTATATAAAAAAAGAATAGAGAACCGCTAAAGCTCCGATTCAAAACGAGGATAAGGGTAAACACGCCCCAACCTGCATTAAAGTGGGTAAATACTACCAAATATAAATATTTATCGGGTTGCCGTGTTAATATATATTATGTCGAGTTGATGTTTTATGTAAAAAGGGGGGCTTATCCAAAATTCTGTGTAAATGGCATTATTAGTCAATCATCCTGTCTTCAAAAAGTATAGCAAAATGATTCATGGCCTGTTTCCAATGTTGAATGGGCATATTCCATTTTTTAGTAATCTTC
>Ga0307991_1000843_pt1 | contig 22210 bp, 16 predicted proteins | sample EllFjometagen131_FD_203146 | JGI IMG/M metagenome (GOLD analysis project Ga0307991, IMG submission 203146) | Marine microbial communities from Ellis Fjord, Antarctic Ocean - #131 | ecosystem: Environmental > Aquatic > Marine > Unclassified | place: Southern Ocean | collected 2014-10-08 | reverse complement strand
CTGTAAATCATGAGAATGGCAGGCTGGCTTTAGCAACAGCAGTGCCAATGAATGGCGTATTTTTGCAAATAGCAATTGATAGTGATATGAATATTGAGATGCAGAATCCTGAACTGGCAAGCGTGAATGGAAATCCCGTAATACTGACATTTAGCGGTAATGAACCAGGAAATGATCTACCAGTAGTTACTGCCCTGCAAGGTAATTATCCCAATCCTTTTAATCCCAGTACAGAAATCAGATTTAGTATTGCTGCTGGCGAAAAAGGAAATCTGAGTATTTATAATGTCCGTGGTGAACTGGTGCATAGCAGCAGTTTCGTAGCTGGTGAATATAATTATCACTGGGATGCCGCAGGTAATGCCAGTGGCATATATTATTATCGGTTGCATACTGCTGAAAATACTATTATCCGTAAAATGACCTTACTAAAATAACCTGGAGAAATAATGAAGAATATAATACTTATTATCGTCCTGCTGGCTGGCTCAATTATCTGGGCAGACTGGCAGGTCGATGAGGGTTTTGAAGATGGCGCTATACCAGCAGATTGGACAATCTATGCTGGGGACGAAGGTGCTACCTGGAGTGCTTATGAAAGTAGCGAATATGCCTATGGTGGAAGTTGGGCAGCATTCACGGACAGCTATTATCCTGAGAATGAAGAGAATTGGCTGATCCTGCCCCAGGCGGAAATCATTGAGGATGATTCGCTTTCACTCTATGTCCGCTCCTGGTATGGCACCGAAGTTTTTGAGATACTGGTTTCTACTGCTTCCAATGCGATCAATGATTTTGATGATGAATTGATCAACGTAGATGAGCAGGATGATCAATATACCTTATATAATTTTGATCTCAGTGATTATGCCGGAGAATCTGTCTATGTAGCTATTCACTGGCAATGTGATACTTATGGACTGTTGGTGGATAATGTAAAACTGGGACAAGGTGAAAATCTTCTACCCCAGATGGTTTTGCCAGATAGCTTTTCCTTCAATCAAGGAGAACAATTAATCATAGATTTCAGTCAATATATCACTAATGCGGAGCCAGAATCTGCTATAATAACTGTTGCTGGTAATCAATATATCACTATCCAGATAGATGGTTTCACCGTTACTCTCAGTAGCCTGACTTGGAATGGTACGGAAGAAGTAACTTTTACTTTGGAAGATAACCAGGGGAATCAGGCAAGCGATAACGTGCAGATAATTGTGGAAGCTGCTGATGTATATGATCTGCAACTCTATTCTATTGTTGTTCCGGGAGTGCTTACTTGCTTAAATGAGCCTGTATATCCCAGAGCTGCTATAGCAAATAGTGGTAATAGTGATAGTGGTGATATCAGTTTGGAAGTAAATTGCCAGATATTTGATGAAGCCGTTACTCTGGTATATGAAAGTCAGCAGGAAATCACTCTATCTTTAGCTCCTGGTGAGATCATCCAAGTAGAATTTATACAAGTCTGGACTGCTGATATCGAAGGTGATTATACCGTAAACTTTTACTTTGAACTGGCAGATGCAATGATAGAAAATAACAGCCTTAGTCATACAACTAGCGTTAGAGAACACTTTGGCAGTGGTGGACCAGATGATTATGGTTACCGCTGGCTGGATAATCATACAGCTCAAGGACCTGAATATGACTGGATAGACATCTCTGAAACCGGTGAATCAGCAGTTTCTTACGAAGTTTCTTCTTTTGAGGGAGATGATAATTTCAGTGAATTTATACCTTTTGGTTTTGATTTCAATTTCTATGGTATTGATTATCCAGAATTTTCTGTTGACATCAATGGTGAAATTTTGCTGACAGATAATTCCTGGTTCGAAGCCTATCCTTCTAATGGCTGGGATAATGACGGTAATGTGTTCAATTGGGCATATCCCATCCCTGGATATAGTCAGATGCCGGCATTGATAGCTGTATTATGGGATGATCTGGAAGCTGATGAAGGCACAGGAGACATCTATTTTCAAACTTTTGGTGAATCGCCTGAGCGTTATTGCGTGATACAATGGCACAATCTCAGGTTTCATACTGGGGATAATCTGCATGACTACCTTAATTTTGAAGCAATATTCCACGAAAATGGTGAGATTGTTATGCAATATGCCAATACTGCTACAGGGCAGACCGGCTCAAATGCTCCGCATGAATATGGACAAAGTGCCACTGTAGCCATCCAAAATGAAGCTGCTGATATGGGAATGACTTATCTGCAAGAACACGTAGAAGGCGGCAACTGGATAGGTGTGGAACCGGAAGGAAATATTCTTACCAGTGAACTGGCGATCAGGTTCTTTGCAGGTGAAGATGTTTCAGCTCCTTTTATCACGCATCATCAGAGTGGAAATACTTTGCTTACCGAGATTGAATTACAGACGACTATCTCTGATATGAGCGGACTGGCAGAAGATCATCTGATCTATGACAGCGGAAATGGCTGGGTGACTTTAGATCATTCCAGCTTTATTGAACCTAATATTTATACTTATACACTTTCAGATTTGCAGCAGGGCGAAGAAATTCACTACTATTTCCAGGCAATTGATTCTTCAGAAAACGCTAATGAAGGTACTTTGCCGGCTAATGCACCCGCAGAATACTACAGTTTCAAAGTATTGCCCTTTCAGGAGAATTTTATACTGCTGGCATATTCCGGCAGCCAGGATTATACTGGTACGGAATTAGAGGTCTGGCAAGAAACATTAGATTATGATAATATGGACTATGATGTATATAACTGGCAGGAATGGCAGGATGTAGAGATTCCTGACCAGTATCAGGCGATTTTCCTTTTTTCCAATAGTGCTTCACATAGCGATGAATTGGATAGCCTCTGCACAGGAGTGATGAACTGGCTGGATACTGGCACAACTAATTATCCCAAAAACCTGTTCTTTGCTTCTGATGGTTTTGCTTATTCTCAAGGCGGACATAATAATGCCAGCCCCATGAAAAAATTGCTTAATGCTTATTTCCGCACTACCAGTGTGGGTACTACTAATGGTGGTGGTACAAATGGACTGGGTGGTCCCAATAATATCCAGTATCAAGAAGGCAGTTTTGGGGTTTGGAATGATTCACCAATCGGCACTACCGGTGATGAGATAGAAGTTTATGCTAATAGTCCTGATTGCATTTTCCGCTATGAATCATGTCCGTCCTGGTATGAAGATGAAGTGATCAACCCGGAAATTGGGTCAAGTAACGCCTTTATCTTTGAAGATGGTCCCTTTAATGGTCAAGCTTATCTCTATCATGGAGTTTGCGGTACCTGGATAGATAATCTTATTTACAAAGCATTCTATTTCAGCTTTGACCTTTCCCAGATCAATTCTTCCAATGACAGGTATGCCCTGATCAGTGATTGCAGCGAATGGTTTGAAATTGCTGTAGAACAGGATGAAAATGAGATAGTGCCAGTAAAAGCTGATTTACAGCAAAACTATCCTAATCCTTTTGTCGTTTCAGGCAATAGCAGAAGAGATATCACAATTATAAGTTTCACCTATCAGGATGCAGAAAAAGCGGAATTGAATATATATGACATCAGAGGCAGAAAGATCACAACAGTGTCAAAGAAACTTTCTGCGGGAGATAATGAAAGTTCATTTAGTTGGGATGGTTTAGACAAATCTGGAAAGGAGGCTGTCTCAGGCATATATCTATATCAGCTTAAGCTGGATGGTTCATCTGTGGATGCTAAAAAACTTATCTTACTGCGATAGTAAATATTTCATCTGAGTTTGAAAACTAAACTCCGATCAAGGCAGATTGCTCCATCTGCCTTGTTTGTTTTTTGGGGATTTAGATGACATATGTGGACAGGATGGACTTAATATATTGAATGATTAGAAGAGGAATCAAGAATATTTCTTGCCTTATAATAAAAGATATATTTGTTGGTTTTTTTGTTATTGACTGAATATCAGTTATAGTATAAATAAAGAAAAGTAAGGAGGAACTAATGCTTGATAAAGTAAAAGTTCAGGAAGTATTAGATAAGGTTCGTCCAGCTCTGCAGGCAGATGGTGGAGATTGTGAGCTTATTAATATACGTGAAGATGGAGTAGTAGAAGTGAGATTACAGGGAGCCTGTGGCAATTGCCCAATGGCAACCTTGACCTTGAAAGCAGGAATCGAGCGAGTACTAAAGGACGAAATACCAGAAGTGAAAGAAGTAATCTCAGTATAAATACCTGGAGGGTTCATGAAACTGAAACACTATAGTGAAATACCTTTGGAAGAAGTAGAAATGGATGGAGCCAAAGGGGCGTCAATCCGCTGGCTGATCTCACAAAAAGACGGAGCACCTAATTTTGCTACGCGGATGTTTGAAGTGGCACCTGGAGGATTTACCCCATATCATACTCATAGCTGGGAACACGAGAACTTTATCGTTTCCGGTGAAGGAGCATTGGTAACCGAAGATGGCGATAAACCATTTAAGGCAGGGGATGTGATCTATGTTCCACCACAATTTAAGCACAGCTATAAGAACACAGGTGATGAGACTTTGAAATTTCTTTGCATAATACCCAATGAGAAACCTGTTAAGAAACAAGCAAAGAAAATGAATCCTTTTGCAAAAGGTGTAGCAAATAATTGTTAAAATAAATATAAAAAAAGGCAGGAGAAAACATGGACAAAGCAATGAAGAAATTTTTTACAGACCTGGTAGAAGCTCCCAGTCCATCAGGATTTGAGCAGCCAGCTCAGGAAGTCTATCGTAAATTTATAGGCAAATATGCTGATGAAGTAAGCACTGATGTGCATGGCAATGTGATCGCACTTAAGAAAGGAAAGGGAGACCTTCGTCTGATGATAGTGGGTCATGCAGATGAGATAGGTCTTATGATCACTTATATCGATGATAAGGGATTCATTCATTTCTCTCCGATTGGGGGAGTAGATGTGGCATTATTGCCGGGCAGCCGAGTGAATATTTATCATGAAGGCAACATGGTGCGTGGTGTGATTGGCAGAAAAGCAATCCACTTATTGAAACCAGAAGAACGCAAAGAAGCCCCTAAGCTGGAAAATTTATGGATCGATATTGGAGCTGTGGACCGCAAAGACGCTGAGAAAAGAGTGGGAGTGGGTGATCCTATTACCTTTAGTCCTGGTCTTGAATACCTTCATGGAGATATAATCACCAGTAAAGCGACTGATAATAAAGCTGGAGTTTATATAGTGGCAGCCGTGATGAAAGAACTGGCAAAAGAAGAGATCAACTTCAATCTATACTCAGTTGCTGCAGTGCAGGAAGAAGTGGGATTACGTGGAGCTACCACATCAGCTTATGGAATAGATCCACATGTGGGAATAGCCATTGATGTAACTCACGCAACAGATTTTCCTGGCATGAATAAGAATACCCTGGGAGATATCAGATTAGGCAAAGGACCAGTAATTTCAGTAGGCTGCAATATCAATCCAGAAGTATTTAAATTATTGAAGCAGGCTGGAGATAAAGCCAAAGTGAAATATCAGATTGAAGCCGCACCTCGGGCAACTGGAACAGATGCAAATGCCATTCAGGTAAGTCGTTCAGGAGTAGCTGCCGGTTTGATCAGTATTCCCAATAGATATATGCATACTCAGAATGAAGTGATCCATCTTCAGGATCTGGAAGCAGCAGGTAAACTATTAGCAGAATTTGCCAGGATGATAAACTCAGACACTAACTTTATTCCTGGAATTTAGCATAGATATTAAGAGACTTTCTGTAACAACAGGAAGTCTCTTACCTTTTTAAAATGATTTGATAGAAGAGAAAATTATTATCTTAGTTGACAAAAAAATGAAGATAAAAAAAATAAATAAAAAGTAATACTGAAATTTATCAGGAGGAAGCAGATGGATTTTCTCGAAACCATAAAAAAAGTAAGCAGTGGATTTGAAAGAATCGAAGATCATCCTTTGACTAAAATGACTACAGAGGAGCAAGAGAGGTATATAAAAGGACTTGCTCTTTACACCAATATAGATTTAAAGATCACAACTGAAGACATCAATTATCTGGGAATGTTCATTGCATCAGCAAATCAATCTTATGAGAAGATAAGTGAATACAGAGATTTTGCTGAGAATCCTGATGAGAGAGAGATGGAGAAGATAATTCTGTGGCTGCGCAGCAGTGATTATATTGACCAGTTTATCTGCGATATGTTGAGAAAATATCGTCATCAGAAACCTAACCAACGAGAAGAGGAAATGATCGGTGAGATAAGTATCATGGCAGGTTACAGTGCGATAGAATTAGCCTGGCTGCTTACATTGATCATTGAACCTGATCGCAGGAATATTAATAACTATCTTGAAAGTTGCTCTCCTAAACTGATGAAAGGATTGCCTGCTATTTTGAAGTCACTGGGTTATACCAATGCAGACCATTTGATCGAAAAATACTTTCACTCCCGTAAGCAATTACTTGATTTATTTGATGATACTCGTATTGATATCACAAAAGAAGTCTTTGATAAGGACATTCGAGAAGACCTGAATAATCATCTATTTGATTCTGGTTCTGTGCAGGAAGTGGTAAAGATAGAATGGAAACGAGCAGTTTTTGAAAAGAAGACTATTCGCAAAGGCGATGAATTATTTTCTATTCGCCTGGTTGAAGCTCAATCATTTCTTGATATGCTGGTAGATCCTAAGAATAAATCCAAAGCTCAAACCCAAAGATACAGTTATATTGCTGATAACAGAGATAAATTGAGCATAATGATGTTTGAAGATGAGATGCTGTCAGTACATCAAAAAGATCAGGATGAGCGTAATTTCTATACGGTAGGAGTGTTGTATGATCCAAGAGAAGAACCCAAGAAAGTACTTAAATGGGCTCTTGATCATGACTATATTACCAAAGAGATAGCTAAAAGGAAATATGCTAAGCTATTAGATTAAGTAATAGATATTAAATAAATATAAATCCCATCATATTTTGATGGGATTATTTTTTTGTGTGAGTAAGGCAATCCTGAGAATCCATATCAAAGAAGTGTATCTTTTTCATATCAAGACTTATCTTTAGATCCTGTTCAACCTGTGGCAGCTTTTTGGGGTCTAATCTGGCGATCAGGGTAGTATTTCCTGTGGAAAGATAGACAACATATTCATTACCCATAGGCTCTACAACGTCACATAATACTGTTATATTAACAGGTATCTCAGCCATGAAATCATATTCTGCATCATAAACATCTTCGGGTCTCAGTCCCATGATAATATTTTTTCCGATGTGAGATTTAACTGCATCTCTGAAATGAGAAGGTACAGAAACCTTGAATGAGTCAGTAATAAAGATCAGCGAACCATTTTCTTCATCAAGTCTGCCTTTGAACTGATTAATAGCTGGAGAGCCAATAAATCCAGCCACAAAGAGATTTACGGGGTTGTTGTAAACATTCAGGGGAGAATCTATCTGATGAATAAGCCCATCTTTCATAATCACTATCTTATCAGCCATTGTCATTGCTTCCACCTGATCATGGGTCACATAGATCATGGTAGTGGCAAGTTTTCGATGTAGTCTTGTGATCTCTGCGCGCATCTGTACTCTTAATTTGGCATCAAGATTTGAGAGAGGTTCATCAAAGAGGAATACTTTAGGTTTTCTGACAATAGCTCTTCCCAGTGCAACACGCTGTCTTTGACCACCAGAAAGCTGTTTTGGCTTCCTGTCTAAGAGGTCTTCAATTTCCAGTAATTTGGCAGTTTCCTGAACAATTGGGTCAATCTCTGCCTTGGGAGTTTTTCGCAGTTTAAGAGCAAAGGACATATTTTCATAGACCGTCATATGTGGGTAAAGAGCGTAATTCTGAAATACCATGGCAATATCTCTATCTTTAGGAGGGATATTATTAACCAGTTTATCCGCAATGAAAATTTCACCATCAGAAATTTCTTCGAGTCCAGCAATCATTCTGAGAGTAGTGGACTTTCCGCAGCCCGAAGGACCTACGAGAATTACAAATTCTTTATCTTCAGCAACAAAGCTGGCGTTTGAGACAGCTTTAAAACCATTTTCATAAACTTTATCAACCTTGCTAACAACAACTTTTGCCATGATATCTCCTGCGAAAATATTTTAAGTAAAAATGAATTTCACAAATGAGGTGTCAAGTAAAAGTGGTGAATCGTGAGACGAGTAGAGTAGGGAGTAGGGAAAAAAGAGGGGAGAGGCTAACCTCTCCCCGAATTATTAATTGAAGCTTATTAATTCTACATCGAATATCAATGTACTACTGGCGGGAATGGGGCCAATATTGCGATCACCATAACCCAATTCTGGTGGAATAATGAAACGGTATTTTGCTCCAATTTTCATCAGAGCAACTCCTTCGTCCCAACCTTTGATAACTTTACCAGCTCCTAATTGAAAACGGAAGGGTGAACCTTTTTGAACACTGGAATCAAACATCTGGTTATTAGACTGGAGGAAGCCAGTATAGTGAACTTCTACATTTGAACCCTGATTAGGAGAATCTTTAGCACCAGCATCAACAATATAATATTGAAGTCCGCTATCAGTAGTATGAAGTTCCAGACCAGTAATATCATATGGTTCTATAGATTTGACATCTTTAGATTTGATATCTAATAATTCAACATCAAAGATCAAAGTGGAATTAGCAGGAATACTGCCTCTTTTCATGGAGCCATAACCAATTTCCGGAGGAATAACGAAAGTAGCTTTGTCTCCTACATGCAGATATGCCACACCTTCATCCCAGCCCTTGATAACACGTCCAGCTCCTAACGGGAAAATAAAGGGCTCTCCACGATCAATTGAGCTGTCAAATACTTCACCATTTTCGAATTTACCCGTGTAATGCATCACAACAGAATCTCCAGCTTTGGCTAATTTACCATCACCATGAGTGGTAATTTTATACATCAATCCAGAATCTGTTTTAATAAAATCTTTGTACATATCTTCTCCTGATAGATATAAAAATAGAACAAGAAACAGCAAGGTTAAGATTATTTGCCCTTTTTTCATATAAACTCCTTAAATTTTAATCGTTATTAAATCTTTTATAAAATGCCGGGATATCATTATTGATCTCATTTGTGTCAGTGTCTTCATCAATCTCTATTTTCTGAGACTGAGTGTTAGTTTTATCAATATCCAGATCATCATCATTATCAATTTTACGCCAGTCATTTCTGGATGTATTAAAATTAAGATCAGCCTGAGTATTTGATTTGGCAGGAGCAGGAACTTTATAATAAGATTGAGTTTTGATCTTAAGTCCAGTAGCAATCATAGTGACGCGTACTTTATTGTTCATATCATTATCTATCACGTATCCGTGGATGATATCACCTTCTTTGCCAGTGGAATCAGTGATCTTTGTTAAAGCATCATAAAATTCATTTAATCCCAGATCAGGACCTGAAGTGATATTGATCAATAGTCCTTTAGTATCCTTTAGCTCAATATCAGAGAGTAGGGGGTTGTTCATGGCACGGTCAGCAGCTTCCATTGCCCGATTATCTCCTTCAGCTTCTCCACTGGTGATATAAGCAAAACCTTTATTCGCCAGAATAGTAAGAATATCTCTAAAATCTACTTCCAGATAGCCTTTTTTCAATAAGAGATCAGAAATGGCACTGGCAGCTTGATAAATTATATCATCAGCCTTTTTGAAGGCTTCAATGATAGAAACTCCTTTGTATTCTTCATGTATCTTTTCATTGGGTATCACGATCAGGGTATCAACAATACCCACAAGTTCTTCCAGTCCTTTCTCGGCATTTTTAATTCGTTTTGCACCTTCATATTGAAATGGGAAAAATACTATTGCTACAACAAGCTTCTGATTTCCAGTTTCACTTTTAATGCTCTTGATAGTTTCAACGATAGTGGGAGAAGAGCCGGTTCCTGTACCTTTACCCATTCCTGCTACCAGGAATATCATATCCGCATCATGAAATGTGTCGATTATTTCTGCTTCAGATTCTTCTGCAGCCAGTTTACCGATTTCTCTGTCTGCTCCAGCACCATGTCCCCGTGTGGTTAACCTGCCAAGATATAGAAGTTTATCTGCTCTAGATTTTTGAAGATCACCCCAATCTGTGTTTGCTGCTACAAATTCTACTCCCTGCAGTTTCTTTTCCACCAGAGTATTTATTGTGTTTCCTCCAGCACCGCCTACTCCCAATATCTTGATCTTTACTTGAGAATTAGCATATTTCTCATTTAATACAGGTTCTATTCTCATTATATATCCTCCAGACTATTTAGTTACACAAACCAGCTTCTAATAAATTTACCAATTTTTTGCCAAATGCCGATTTCTTCTATTATAATTCTATCAGTACCCTTTTTAATTTCATCATCGAGTAAGTAAAGAAAAATCCCTACAGTTGTGGAAAATTCTGGTTTTTCAAGAAAGGAAGTTTTCCCTTGGAATTTTGAGAGATCAGGTGTGCAAATTGTGCAGAGCATTTTAGTTTCATTTTGGATCAACGTATCCAGACCTTTTAAATTTGCAGCTCCACCAGTTAGATAAATACCAGCTTTGATACTTTCTATTGCAATTGATCTACTTATATGATTATATATTTTACGCACCAGGGTGGTCATTTCTGCTGTTATATCTGAAGCAAATTTCATCTTACTGTATTTTTTAGTCTGGTTACCAGTGATATCAAGGATTTCAATCTCTTCCTCAGGATCAATGCCATCTACAGTAGCCTGCCCAACAGATATTTTTAATTTTTCAGTAGTGCTGGGAGAGGCAACGATAATTCCAGAGAGTTTTCGGGTTAACTCTGATCCTCCAAAAGGGAATACAGCTGAGAATCTGATACTGTTGCGATAATAGATAGCTATATCAGTGGTCCCACCTCCAATATCGATCATCATTGCTCCCAGTTCTTTCTGATCTTTATTAAGAACAGCAAAGGAAGAGGCAATTGGTTCCAGAACAATATTCTGAGGGTTTACAGTATATCCAGAAATTTTAAAGCAGCTAAGTAAATTATTCACATTTGCCTCATTAGCAAACACTATGTGAACCTTAGCATATAAATTAGATGCTTCCATACCTAAAGGGTTGGGGATTCCTTTGCTATTATCAGTATTAAAATAATGAGGAATAGCATGTATGATCTTGAGATTAGCGAAGTCTGGCTGATAGCCAGCTGTTTTTTTGGCATCAGTAATAACCAGTTCAATTTCCTTGTGAGTTATTTTCTTTTTACCTTCCTCAGCATCAACAGGAATGGTTATTTCACCTTTAAAATTTCCGCTTTTAATATGATCACCAGCAACTCCAAGATAGATATTTGCTGCTTTTAATTGAGCCATTTTCTCCGCTGCTTTTATACTCCGGTCAATTGAGGATGCAGCTTTATTCATTTCTACGACAGCACTTTTAACCATCCCTTCAGAAGTTGTAAGCCCAAATCCTTTCACAAGAAAGTAAATTTCATTATTTTCGTTGATCTTTTTTTCTGCAATTACTGTGCATACTTTTGTTGTCCCTATATCTACTACAGTAATAATATCTTTATTTTTATTTTTTTTCATTAATTCTCCCTTTTGCTAACCCGATAGTTATTTTCAATTGTCATATCAATAATTGTTTTATTATCAAAAGAATAGGTGTTTTTGATATCCATGTAGTCAATAATATTTTGCAGCAGGTTAGTTGTGGGTAAAATAATTCTATAACCCTGCCTGTTTTCTACCATATATAAATCACCTTCTATAATATATATTTCGGAAATGAAATCAAAAAAATCAGGCTCTGCTTTTTTGATTTCAGGATAAATCTTCAGCATATCAGACAGAAATGGGTCTTTTAGGCGTTTTCCGGGTTCCAGAGTATCAGAAGTGGCTTGTACAGAAATTATAGTAAGATTCTCAGGTTGTGAAGCTTCTGATAATGAAAGTACTACTGATTTATCATCTACGAGCATTATTTTACCATCTCTGGTAAGTATCTGAAAAACTGGTTTGCGTTCAATTATATTAATTTGTAATTTATCAAACAGCCGTCTGGAAATACTAAGATCCTTGATCCGGGAAATGGAAGCATATATATCCTTCACTTCCTTTTCACTAACCCGGAAAAGGTTCCTGCCAATGAGTTCATCACCAACCTGTTTTAGATTATCTTCAAGAAGGGTTGTTTGACCAGTAAACGTGAGTTCATTGATCAGGAATACATTGAGACTATAAAGCAGGAATAATATTAGCCTGAAAGCGAGGAATGAGCCTCCAATAATGGATAGAAACCAGACAAAATATCGGGTGTTTCCTCGGCGCTTTCTCATTAGTTCACTACCTTGATTTCTAATTCAAGCTCAATATGAAAATCTTTCATCACAGCTTCACGGGCTTTATCTATCAATTTTAAGGCATCAGAAAATTCTGCCTTACCAAGGTTAACCATAATATTGGCATGGAGGTTAGAAAATGCGGCATCTCCATTTTTTTTACCTTTAAATCCTATCATATCAAGGAGATAACCGGCACTTGTATCCTGAGGATTCTTAAAGATTGACCCCAGATTCGGCATATTCAAGGGTTGATGTAATCTTCTTTTATCAATATTTGTTTTTATATCAGATAATACCTGTAATTGTGATTTAGGTTCAGGAGTTAAACAAATTTCAGTAATAAATCCTGCAATATCGGTGCTTCTGTAAGAGAAATTAATTTCTGAACCAGACAATTTCTTTATTTCACCATTAAAATCAATAACTTTGATATGATTCACAAAGTAACTGATCTGTGACCCATATGCTCCAGCATTCATTTTCACAAGCCCTGCAATATGGGCAGGGATACCTGCTAAAAACTCCATATTTCCCAGATCAAGACGTGACATCTCCATCAATAATCTTGTAATATTATAATTTTCTGATACGATAATGTTTTTGCCTTCGCGTCTCCAGAAAGAGGGAAGGGATGCATCGCTGATAATTGTATAACTACTGCTATTTCCAAATAAAATATTTGAACCACCAGCAAGAAACAAGGGAACATTATTACTCTTTTGAGAATTCTTTAGAATTTCAATTAACTGCTCATGATCTTTCGGCAAATAGAAATTATGAGATTGGGTTCCAATCTTTATATGCGACCATCTTGAAAGTTCAACCGTCTGTTGATTATTGATTTTCGGGCACATTTTTAAGGAATTCTTCACCATACTGATAGATATTACCTGCACCCATTGTGACGATAATATCCCCAGGCTGGCAATGTGATTTCATGTTTTTTACTATATCAGCATTGCTTTCAATATAATGTACATGACGATGTCCGGATTGAATTGCAGCATCAGCTATCATTTTACCGCTTATGCCAGGTATTGGTCTTTCACGGGCAGGATATATGGGAGTGACGAGTAGGATATCAGACTGGAAAAATGATCTGCCGAATTCATCAAAAAAGTCCCTTGTTCGGGAATAAAGATGAGGTTGAAAGACAGCTACTATTCTTCTATCTGTATTTTCTTTGATAGAATTTAAAGTGGCAATGATCTCAGTCGGATGATGGCAATAATCATCATATAGTGTAATTTCATTTATGCAGCCCTTATATTCAAATCTGCGAAATACACCATTATAACCAGCCAACCCATTCTGAATGGCTGAAAAAGGTATTTGCAGCTCTAATCCTACACTTACGGCAAGCAGCGAATTAAGAACATTGTGCTTCCCTGGAACCTTGAGATTGATTTGTCCCAATTCCTGATTATCAAAAACTGCAGTATAAGTAGTTTCAAAATTTGACATTTCAATATTAATAGCCCTTAATGCAGCCTGGGTTGAAAAGCCATAAGTAAATATATTTTTCTTGATATCAGGAATTACTGACTGAACACCTTTATCATCAAGACAGCAGATCACTGAACCAAAAAAAGGCACCTTATTTGCAAATTCAATAAAGGCTGACTTGATATGATTTAAATCTTTATAGCAATCAAGATGATCTGCATCAATATTGGTAATTCCAGCAATACATGGATATAGAGAGAGAAATGAGCGGTCAAATTCGTCTGCTTCAGCAATAATGTATTTTCCAGAGCCCAGAAGGTTATTTGAGCCATAATTTTTTACTATTCCACCAACTATCACTGTAGGATCAAGTCCGGCAGCTTCAAACACAGTGCCCACCATACTTGTAGTACTGGTTTTACCATGAGTTCCGGCAATACATACTCCATAACTCATTCTCATAATTTCTGCCAGCATTTCAGCTCTTCTGATCACAGGAATTTTCCTTTGAATTGCAGATGCTATTTCCGGGTTTTCATCTCCTACAGCGGAAGATTTAACAATTACATCAGCATCCCAGATATTCTGAGGATCATGACCAATATTGATTCTGATATTTTTCGTTCTTAAATGTTCAGTTACAGACGATTCCTTCAGATCTGAACCTGAAATGGTAAATCCCTGATTGCTCAGTAATTCTGCAATGCCGCTCATGCCAATACCACCAATACCAACAAAGTGAATTTTCCTCATTCTTCCAAACATAATCTAATTCCCCACTAAATCTGTTAGAGCTCCAGCTATATCTTTAGCAGAATGCTGATGCCTCGAATCACTAAATTTCATCTCATAATCACTTATATTCTCCATCATGAGGATAACCTTTTTTAGAAGAAGTACTGGTGTCAAATTCTTTTGCTCAATTATTTCGGCTTCACCTTTTTCAGCTGATTCCTGCGCATTATAAAGTTGATGATTAGCTGCTGCTGTGGGCAGAGGTACCAGGATAGCAGGTTTCTTAAGATATTCCAGTTCTGTCAGTGTTATTGCACCTGCTCTGGCTATCAATAGATCACTGATAGCATATAAAGCAGCAATATTATCTGTGTAGGAAAACAGGTATATTCCTTCACGGTTCCCAAACTTATCATGAAATTTCTGATAACTATAACTGCCTGTTTGCCATATCAATTGCAGGTCATTATCCAGTAAGTCATCTACTATTTCCTCGAGAACACTATTTAATTTTAATGAACCTTGACTTCCACCTAATAAAAAGACCTTCTTTTTAGCTGGGTCTAGTTTCAATGAAGTCTGATCAATTGGATTTGGACTTTGCAGCAGTACAGGATTTATGGGATTACCTGTGTATTGGGTATTACTTCCGGGTAGATGATCAGCAGCTTTACGATTACCTAAGAATATCAGCTGAGACCATTTAGCTAAATATCTCGTTGTCATTCCAGGATAACTATTTTGCTCCTGTAAATATATGGGGATTTTCATTAAATGAGCTGCCAGTCCTGCTGGACCACTCACAAAGCCACCAGTTCCTAAATAAAGAGCAGGTTTCAATTTCTTAAATATAATTATTGAGCGGATAATACTGAAGCATAATAGAAAGGGAAATTTTATATAAGCGAAAGTGAATCTGCGATACAGCTTCATGACATTGATCTTATGAAATGGATAACCGGCTTTATTTATCAATCGCTCTTCAAGACTATTTTTATTACCAATAAAATGTACCTGCCATCCTGCGTCTCTCATGTATCTGGCAATACTAAGGGCTGGATTGATATGTCCTGCTGTTCCACCACCGCTAATAACAATGATTTTCATATTTTCTCCTCAACCGGTTTGCCTAAAATAAGCAAAATACCTATAGCCATTGAGTTCACCACAATTGATGAGCCACCAGCACTGATAAAGGGAAGTGTTACCCCCGTAGTTGGCAGGCAACCAGCCACAGCTCCTATGTGAATTACAATATTGAAGAAAATATTCAAACTGAAACCATAACCAAGAATACGTGCAAACATATCTTTTTGATGAGATGATATACTGATACCTCTTAATACAAGCCCCATATATAAGAGAATTACAAATAATGCCCCCAGTAACCCAAATTCTTCAGTAATAATAGCAAACACAAAATCTGTTCTAGGCTCGTTAAGATACCTCAATTTACCCATTCCACCATCTGGTCCAGTTCCAAGTAACTTACCAGTAGATAGGCAGAAAATGCTCTCCAGGTTATTATTTGATATTTTTTGTGTAGATTTATTACCTGTCAGCCACCTTATTAATAGCGAAGAGGCATTAAAAGATTCAAGCCGTCTTTGGCGAAAACTCATATTTTCATCTTGATGCTGTTCATCTGCTAATTTCAATTCGGTTGTGTCGTGCTTTTTAAAAAAATCAAATTTTCCATCTTTTTGGAAAAAAATCACAACAAGTCCCATAAGAAGAACGCAAAATATTAAAATGAATATAGTTGCTTTTCGTATATTAGCCAGAAACAAGAGCGTGATCAGAGTGAAACCTGATGTCAATACAGCTGATAAATGATTTTCTTTTAAAATCAGGATATAATATACTCCAGAAAATAATAGAAGTGGAAAGAAATTGTTGATAAATGGAATAAAGCTGGAATTTTCAATTTTATCTTCCCTTTTGCTCAGCACTCTGGCAAATAATATTACTAATACAAGTCTTGCCAGAAGACTGGGTTGAACACTGAAACTTTTCCCCATAAACGGGATATCAAATGAGCGGATAGCTCCCAAAGTCTTATCACCAAAATATAGTACATAAATCAGCATACCCAATGTGAATATGTAAAATATCCAAAATGACCATTTAAACCACTTGATTTGCCAGATGAGATAAATCAATAAGCAAAAGAATATTGCTATCACGCTGATCAGAAACTGCTTTAGGAAATAGGGGAGAATACCGCTTATTGAAGTTATATCAAGCTGGATAAAAAGTCCGCATACAATCAGCAATAAATAGCATATCATTAAGCGCAGATCAATTTTTCGGATTTCATTGATAAGATATCTTCTATTTAATTTACTATCAACCTTCATCCGCTATCTCCTGAACTATTTTTATAAATGTCTCACCACGGTGCTTGAAGTTTTTGAAGGCATCATAACTGGCACATGCTGGAGATAAGAGAATCAAATCATCAGGGGAAGCCTTTGAATATGCCATTCTGATTGCTTGTTCCAAATTCTCGCATTCAAGGAATTCTATCTGGCTTGAAAAAGCCTTTCGCATACGTTGACGTGTAGCACCAATCAAATAGGTATGAACTTTTTCAGATTTCAGATATGGGATAAGGATTGAAAAATCTTCACCTTTATCAGACCCTCCCAGAATAATATGCACATTCTCTGTAAATGATAAAAGCGCATATTTGACAGCATCTGTATTTGTTGCTTTTGAATCATTATAGAAGCGTATCCCATTCACAGATTTGACGAATTCCAAACGATGGGGTAGAGAAGGAAAGCTCTTTAAAGCCTTGATCACTTCATCTCTTTTACCTGCTGTAAATTGTTCAATAGATAATAAGGCTGCCAGGCAGTTCATCTCATTGTGAGGTCCAGCAATTGTTAGATCAGAAATATCATATTCAGCATTTTTAGTTAGTAATTTATTTGCATTTTTCCAGCCATCAGCCTTAGTTCTCAGAGAGAACCATTTCTTATTAGATGTAATTCTATCTGACATCTTTTGAATTATAGGATCATCAAGATTGATAATTGCCAGATCATTCTTATCCTGGTTCATAAATATATTAAATTTCGTCTCTGCATAGTGTTCAAAGCTTTGATAACGATCCAGATGATCAGGTGTGATATTTAAAATAAGTGCTGAATTTGCTCTGAACTCCTCAATTAACTCCAACTGAAAACTGCTAAGTTCCAGCACAACGAAATCTAATCCGGGCTTTTCAATGGGGAAGGCAGTAAAGGGAGTTCCGATATTACCTCCTAAAACTGCCTTAAAACCACAATTGACAAGGATATGATATATCAGACTTACGGTAGTACTTTTGCCATTACTTCCGGTACAGCAGATAATACGGCTATCAGGATGTTTTATCCGGTAACCTAATTCTATCTCGCTGATCATCTTTATTCCCAGTTTGATGGCTTTTTGCAATATTGGCAGCGATAAAGGCACTCCAGGGCTTACAATTATGTAATCAGCTTTGAGAACCTCTTCAGAATGTCCTCCAAATTCACAATTATAAAGTTTGCTCAATGCCTCAGAATCATTAATCTTATCTGCTGGTTTATAATCGCTTAGAAATACTTCTCCACCAAGCTCAGTAATTTTTCTGGCAGCAGATATTCCACTTCTTGCTATTCCAATAATTGCAAACTTTTTGCCTATTATTAACATATTTTTCCCCTGATTCAAAGTACACCTGCAGGATTATATTTTTTAAGTAATTTTTCCAGATGAATGCTATGTGATCCTTTCAATAAAATCACCGATTGATTTGGTATTTTATCAATAATATTACTCATTTTCAATGATTCAACACTATCATAATGATATTTGAATTTATAATTAATGGCATCTTCACCAACTGATATCATTAAGTGATTATTATCTTTTAGAAATTCGCCTATTTCTGAATGTAAAAAAATTGAGTTCTCACCAAGTTCGAGCATTGAACCCAGTATCGCTACATGAGGTTTCTCGGGTTGAACCATCATCCAGTGGTTCAAAGCAGCTTGCATTGATTGGGGATTTGCATTATAGCAATCAGCGATGATATAATGTTTCTCATTTTCTATGATTTCCATTCTAAGTGGCAGGTGAAGGTCTTTACTGATGCCTTGACGAATAAGTTCCGGAGTTAATCCCAAACTCATGGCAGCAATGATAGCTATAGCTGCATTCGTTACCTGAAATTCTGCTTTTGCAGCTATCAGGAATTTGTGATCGTTTATCTTAAAGGAATATCCACTCTTAGTCTGATAAATGCCATGTATTCTATATTTTCGTTCAGGCAGATAACCAAAATCCTCTCCTGTTTGCTCAATAAACTTAGGATCATCACCTGGGAATATTTTAATGTTTGCTCCCTCAGAAAATATTGTAATTTTTTCTCTAAATACTCCAGCTTCATTTTCCAGAAATTCCAGATGTGAAGCTCCGATATTTGTAATAATAGCAATTTCTGGAAAGCTGACTTGAGTCAACCATGTGATCTCACCAAAATGATTAGTTCCCAGTTCAATTATCCCATATTTTGTATCACCATTTAGTTTAAGTAATGTCTTAGGTACACCTATATAATTGTTTTCATTAGAGTGTGTTTTGATTGTGCTTCCATGTTCAGATAAGAGATTATACAGGTATTCTTTCACGCTGGTTTTTCCAGTTGATCCTGTGATACCAATCAGTTTTACACTGAATAATTGTCGGTAGCTTCTGGCAATTTTGCCATAGCAGGCTAAAGGATCAGTAACTTTAATAACCCGCGGGTGCTCAAATTCATGATCCTGGGTACATAATGCCAGGTTGCTTGTATCTTCCAAAGCTGTTGATAAATAGGCATGCCCATCAAAATTACTCCCTTTCAGGGGGATAAATAATGAATCTGAGCGTAGCTTCCGTGTATCTGTAATTATATTATTAACCTGATTATTGCTGGAACAGGTAATTGAATTATTGCATACAAAATCGATCATTATTTCATCAAAATACAGCTGGTAATTTTTCTTGTAGAGATATTTCCTATAATATTCCCTGATCACTTCTCTATCATCAAAAGGATACCTTATACCCTTTATTTCCTGATAGGTTTCGTGTCCTTTACCTGCTATTAAAATAATATCATTAGGTTGACTTATGTAAAGGGCATCCATAATAGCTGATTTGCGATCTTCCTTAAGCCAGATAGCTGTTTGAATAGCAGTACCTTCAATTATATCTTTAATTATTGCAACAGGTTCTTCATTTCGAGGATTATCAGTAGTTACTATAACCAGATCTGAGTATTTCAATCCGGCTTGAAGCATTAAGGGACGCTTTGATTTATCTCTATTCCCACCAGCTCCTAATATAGTTATCAATCTTCCATTTTTTAATTTAGCAAAAGAATGACAGGCTTTTTCTATTGCCTCCGGTGTGTGTGCATAGTCAATAATGATATTCTTATTTTCAGGATTAATCACCTTTTCCAGTCGACCCGGCACAGCTTTCAATTCCATTGTTTTATTGATAATTTCTTCTACTTTTATTTCAGAATAAATCTGCATTATACATGCAAGAGCAAAACTGAGATTCTGGACGTTGAATTCACTGCTAAGGCTTGATTTTACCTTATAATCTGCATCATGTATAGTTAAAGTAAATTCTGATATATCAATATTTAACTTATTAATACTATAAATAATATCTCCATCAATATATGAGATTGAATATTTGTTATCCGATAAGTTGTCCCAGATTTTCTTACCATAGTCATCATCAATATTTATCAGCGAAAATCCATCCGGTTTCAGTTGATAAAAGAGTTGCGATTTACAGGCAAAATATTCATCCATTGTGTGATGAAAATCCAAATGATCCTGACTTAGATTTAAAAATAATGTAGCACTAAAGTTTAATCCCGCTAATCTGTGCATAGCTAATGCATGTGAAGAAACCTCTATAAAAACGATTTCTACATAACTCTGCTGCATCTGACTGAGGATTTTGCTTATATCTATGATATCTGGGGTTGTAAGCGAGGTAGGGTAATGCATATCTTTGATAAAATAACCTATTGTACCTATAAATCCGGCATTTTTACCTAATTTCATGGCTAACTGATAACCAAGATAAGCTGTGGTAGATTTACCATTTGTTCCTGTAACTCCTACGATTTTCATTTTATCATCATCTACAGGATAAAATAATCTGCTGAGGTAAGCTGCAGCCAGACGGCTGTTCTTTACCACAAATTCACTTATATCAGCATTAACTGATCTCTCAGCGATTAGCAAGGCAGCACCATTATTAACCGCTGAATCTGCATATAAATGACCATCTGTAGCATATCCAGTCAGGCAGACAAAAATATCTCCCTTGTTCACTTTTCTGGAATCAATAGCAATCCCGGTAAATTCCTGCTCTGCATTGACAATTGACGCTGAGATCAGCAGATCATGTAGCTTTAATAAGGCAATTACTTCATTTATTTTAATGTTAGATGGCATCCATCCTCCAACGATATTTCTGTTTCGGGTTCTATAGATTGATCTACTACCACACCATTTCCACTGGCTGTGATTGTAATAAAGCGTGTTCTTGCTACTTCAAGAGCATATCTTAGGGTCATTCCTCTGAAATCAGGCGTAAGTTTCTTATCTGTGATTATTTGACCTTTCTTAGCTAAGGCTAATTTAACTGGTTGACGTCTGTTGAATTTAATATTTGCTGGTGGATATTGATCTGAGACTATACCATCTGAACGGTTATTGATGAATGAATAATCTATCTGCATATCCTTAAGAACCTTAATCGCATCCTGCTTTTTAAGCCCAACCAAGTTCGGTAGGATTGCTATATCTTCCTTATAGGATGTTGTACTGGTTACCAGATCACAATCTTTGAGCAGCAAAATATTCTTAACTACTTCCCTAAAGGTAGGCACGGCAGATTGAGAAGCAAAGTAATATTTATTTTTATCTTCAATGCAGCGGTCAAAAGCTACAATAATTACGATGCGGGGATCATTACTCGGTAAATATCCAGCAAACAATGAATTATGTCTGGTTTCAATTTTTCCGTTACTATCTTTGGTTATGATCTCTGAGGTTCCGGTTTTACCGCTTATCTCAATGTAATCCAGATCAGTTGAAGTCGCTGTGCCTTCTTTCACTGCATTACGAAGATATTGCTGAATCTTATCTAAATAAACAGGCTGAGATATTCTGCGGAATATTTTAGGCTCAAGCTCATTATTGATTTCTCCAAACTGATTTTCACTATAGGACAAAATTTGAGGTTGCAGAATATTGCCCTGATTGGCAAAGGATGCATATATTACTGCCAGATGAAGCATATTGAGTGATATTTCCTGTCCAAAAGCAATTGAGCATAGACTATACTCACTCCAGTCTTCAGGATTTCTGAATATTCCCTTTGATTCACCATAAATTTCTGATAAGGTCTGTCGACCTAACCCCATGTCATTATATCTATTCCAAAGTTTCTCTTTTCCCACTAAGGTTGCCACACGGCTAATCCCCGGATTACTGGAATGGACTATTACACCTTCCAACGTCAATTTACCCATGAGTTCATGATCACGAATTGTTCTTTTAGTATAACCATAATCAAAAACCAGTGGACTGCAATCTATCAATTCATTCTCGTCAAATAGATTATCTTCCAGAGCAAGAAGTGCTGTGATGGGTTTCATTGTGGA